>JACCDX010051599.1_pt1 | contig 55358 bp, 46 predicted proteins | sample 7449681 | NCBI WGS metagenome assembly JACCDX01 (sample SAMN15323450, study PRJNA562643) | freshwater metagenome | isolation source: river surface water | place: USA:Blue River Watershed | collected 2017-08-18
CAGACCTAAGCCTTTTTGGCGGGAATTGGCGGTGGACGGGAGGGAACAGGGCTTGCCCGCAGGGGTCGTAAGGTCTCTGATAACCCACCCCCAGGGCTATGGACGACTCCCTTGACCTCGAATTCTCGGTGACCTACCGCCACCGCATCTTCTTCACGGAGCATGCGTTCGCGTCCGGCAACCGCGTCCTCGCCGACCTCTTCGCCGGGGCCAAGGTCATCCCGATCGTCGATTCCGGCCTGGCGTCGGCCCGTCCGGGCTTCGTCGCGGAGATCGCCGCGTACGGCAAGGCCATGGGGGTGCACTTCACCCGGACGCCGCTGGTGCTGACCGGTGGCGAAGCCGCCAAGAAGGACTCGGCGGTCGTCAAGGCCGCCCTCGCGGCCATCGAAGCCGACAAGATCTGCCGCCACTCGTACGTCCTCGCCATCGGCGGGGGCGCCTTCCTCGATGCCGTCGGTTTCGCCGCGGCCACCGCCCACCGCGGCGTCCGTCTCGTGCGCATGCCCACCACGACCCTCGGCCAAGGCGACGCCGGCGTCGGCGTGAAGAACGGCATCAACACCTTCGGGAAGAAGAACTTCACCGGCGCCTTCGCCGTCCCCGCGGCGGTCGTCAACGACCTCGGCCTGCTCGCCTCGCTCGACGCCCGCGGCCTCCGCGACGGCCTCGTCGAAGCCGTGAAGGTCTCGCTCCTCAAGGACCCCGTCTTCTTCGGCAACCTCGAGAAGGAGTCCGCCTTGCTCGCCGCCGGCGACATCCCGGCCATCGGTCGCGCCGTACGCCGTTCCGCCGAGCTCCATGCCCGCCACATCGCCGGCAATGGCGACCCCTTTGAACTGGGGAGCGCCCGTCCGCTCGACCTCGGCCATTGGGCCGCGCATAAGCTCGAATCGATGACGAACCATCGCCTCACGCACGGCGAGGCCGTCGCCGTGGGCTTGGCCTTGGACATCCTCTGCGCCCGCGACCTCGGCCATTTCGGCAAGGAAGAAGCCGAGCGCACGCTCAACCTCCTCGCCGCTCTCGGCTTCCGCACCTACGCGCCGGAAATGCACCTCGACGGCGGCGTCCCGATGCTCGCCGGGCTCGAGGAGTTCCGCGAACACCTCGGCGGCCAGCTTACGCTCGTCTTGCCCACGGCCATCGGCAAGTCGATCCAGGTCCATGAAATGGCCACCGCCATCGTCCGCCGCGCGACCGATGAACTGCGCGCGCGCGACCAGCAGACATGCGCCGCGCGGTCCTGAACGTCGTCGGTCTCTCCGCCCGTGACCTGTCGTCGGGCGTGATGCCGCGCCTCGCCGCGCGCGCCGCCAAGGGCTCGGTCGCGAAGGTCAAACCCGCGTTCCCCGCCGTCACCTGTACGGCGCAGTCCGATTACCTCACCGGCAAGACGCCGTCCACGCACGGCATCGTCGGCAACGGTTGGTACGACCGCACGCTCAGCGAGGTGCAGTTCTGGAAGCAGTCCAACCGCGTGGTCCTCGCGCCGAAGGTTTGGGACGAACTCCACGCCAAGCATCCGAAGCTCAAGGTCGCGAACCTCTTCTGGTGGTACAACATGGGGACGGCGGCGGACATCTCCGTCACCCCGCGCCCGGTGTACAAGGCAAACGGCGGGAAGATCTTCGACATCGCCAGCTTTCCGCAGCGCTACCGGACCCTGCTCAAGCGCGACCTCGGCGATTTCCCGTTTCATTCCTTCTGGGGCCCGCGCGCCGGGTTGCCGTCCACGCAATGGATCGCCGCCTCAGCCCGCTGGATCGAAGAAAAGGACCAACCCGACCTCAGCCTCGTCTACCTGCCGCACCTCGATTACGACCTGCAGCGCTTCGGGCCGAATGATTCGCGCAGCGATGCCGCGCGCCGCGACGTCGACACGCTCGTCGGCGACCTCGCCGACTTCCTTGAAGCCCGTGGCGTGGACGTCGTCATCGTCTCCGAATACGCCATCACCGCCGTCGACCGGGCCGTCCCGCTGAACAAGGTGTTGCGCGAGCACGACTGGCTGGAACTCAAGCTGGAGGATGGCGTCGAGACCCTCGACGTCTTCAACTCGAAGGCCTTCGCCGTCGTCGACCACCAGATCGCGCACGTCGTCGTCCTCGATCCCGCCATCCGCGAAGACGTTCGCCAAGTCCTCCTCGCGACCCCGGGCGTGGCGCAGGTCCTCGACGCCGAGGCCCAGGCCGCCGCGGGGATCAAGCACCCGCGCGCCGGCGACTTCGTCGTCGTGTCCGACGACCACAGTTGGTTCTCGTATTATTGGTGGGAAGAAGGGCAGGGCGATCCGGACTACGCGCGCACCATCGATATCCATCGCAAGCCCGGCTACGACCCCGTCGAACTCTTCATCGACCCGAAGATCCGTTTCCCGGCGCTCACCATCGCCTGGTTCCTCCTCAAGAAGACCCTTGGGTTCAAGGCGCTCATGGAAGTCGTCTCGCAGGACGCCTCGCTCGTGAAAGGCTCGCACGGCCGCATCCCCGAAGACCCGCTCGATTGGCCCGTGTGCATCACCGCACGTGACGCCAGCTTGCCGGCGCAGATCGCCTCGACCGACGTCTACGCCCAGATCGTCCGCGGTTTCTGACCGCCGCCGCCGTTGCGGAGTGGACTCGGAACCTCCATCCCCCATCGTGGACGGTAAGCCCAGCCCCCGATGGACGCCCGCCCCTACGCTTTGTTGTTCGCCCTCACGTTGGGGGCTGCGACGTTTCCGGAGCCGCACAACAACCAGCCGGAGACGATTTCCCTCCTGAAGCCCGCGGACGCCCTGACCAAACTACACCTCCCGGAAGGCTTCCGCGCCACGCTCTTCGCCGCCGAGCCGGATGTCCGTCAACCCATCGCGCTGTGCTGGGATGAGCGCGGCCGCCTCTGGGTAGCCGAGAACTACACCTACGCCAACGGCAAGGAACGCTTCGACCTGAAGCTCCGCGACCGCATCGTCATCTTCGAGGATACCGACCACGACGGCGTCTTCGACCAGCGGACCGTCTTCGCGGACGACCTGCAGATGCTCACCAGCATCGAACGTGGCTTGGGCGGCGTGTGGGCGATGTGTCCGCCGCACCTGCTCTTCATCCCGACGGACGGCGACAAGCCCGCGGGCCCGCCGCAGGTCGTCCTCGATGGCTTCAGCACCACCGCCGCCAGTCGGCACACTTTCGCGAACGGCCTGAAGTGGGGGCCCGACGGTTGGCTCTATGGCCGGGTCGGGATTTCCAGCACCTCGTGGATCGACGTCCCGGGCGTCGAGAAGGACAAACGACAACCCACCGCGGGTGGCCTCTGGCGTTATCATCCGTTGAAGAAGATCTTTGAACCCTATTGTCACGGCACGACGAACCCTTGGGGCTCGGATTGGACCAAGGACCACGAACTGCTCTTCATCAACACGGTGATCGGCCATGGGTGGCAGGGCATCCACGGCGCCCACTTCAAGCGCATGCATGGCGAGGACCCGTACCCCTTCGTCTACGAGCTCATCGACCAACAGGCCGACCACTACCACTGGAACACCGGCAAGAAATGGAACGACGCCGACGGCGGGCGGGGTGGGGCGGATGACCTCGGCGGTGGGCACGCGCACGTCGGGATGATGGTCTACCAAGGCGACAACTGGCCATCGGCCTACCGCGACAAACTCATGACGCTGAACCTCCATGGTCGCCGCGTGAACGTCGAAGCCATCGAACGCGTCGGCAGCGCGTTGGTCATGAAGCATCAGCCCGACATCCTGAAATCCGCCGACCCGTGGTTCCGCGGCATCGAGCTCAGCCAAGGCCCGGACGGTGCGGTGACGATCCTGGACTGGAGCGACATCGGCGAGTGCCACGACGAGGACGGCATCCACCGGACCAGCGGCCGCATCTTCAAGGTCGCCTACGGCACGCCCCGGCAGCCTGACGTCGACCTGACGAAGGCTTCGCCCACCCAGCTCGTCGAACTCCAGCGGAGCCGCAATGAATGGCTCGTCCGCATGGCGCGCTGGGAACTGCGCGAGCGGGCCTGGCAAGGCCAGGACCTCTCCTCGGCCCTCCCCGCTTGGGAGAAGCTCGCCGCCGAGGTCGACCCCGTGCTCGCGCTCAATGCGCACTCCACGCTCCTGGCCATGGAGTCCACCCGCCGTGGGTTGGCCCCTTTCGCGACCCAACACCAGGCCCATTATTCGCCTGCAGCGGTCCTCGCCGAGCAACGCCCCGACGTTTTGGCGCGCCTGATCGAGCGCGAACTCACCGAGCCGCTCGTGCAGCGAAACAACTCCTTGGTCAAGTACGCGAATCACCTCGGCTTCATCCCGTCCTGCGATGAACAAGAAAACGCCTTGCTCCAGCTCGCCAGCCAACCCCGTGGTCAGCGCGTGCGCTTGGCGCTCGCCTCCTCGCTCCCGCACTTGACGGCCCCGATCCGTACGCTCGTCGCTCAGCACCTCCTGCGTTACGAGCAGGACAGCACGGACCATAACCTTCCGCTGCTCGTGTGGACCGGCATCCGCGAACTCCCCTTGGCCGACTTGGCGAGCACCGCGCACGTCTGCCGCGTGCCGCAGGTCAGCAAGCTCATCGCCCGCCGTTTGGCCGAGGCTTCGCATAAGCAGCCCGAACCTCTGAACGACCTTCTCGCGGGTGCGGCCGACATGCCGGATGGCCATGGCCTCATTGTGGCCGGCATGGCCGACGGACTCAAAGGCTGGCGCAAGGTGGCGAAGCCGGCGGCGTGGACTAAGTTCGTCGCCTCCATTCCTCCGTCCGAAACCGCCGCGCTGGACGCCGTCCGCCAGCTCAACGTCCTCTTCGGTGACGGCATGGCTTTGGAAGCCGTGCGCCGGATCGCCTTGGACGACCAGGCCCTGACCGAGCAGCGCCGCGTCGCCTTGCGGTCGCTCATCGAGGCGAATGAGCCGCACCTCCGGGCCGATTGCGAGAAACTCCTCTCGGTGCGTGGCGTGGCCATGGAAGCCATCCAAGGCCTCACGAAGTTCGATGATCCCGCCGTCGCGAAGAAGATCCTCGCCCGTTACCCGCAGCTATACCCGCACGAACGACCCCAGGCCATCATGGCGCTCGTCGCCCGTCCGAAGTTCGCGCGGGAACTCCTCAAGGCCATCGCCGAAGGCAAGGTCGCCAAGGCCGACCTCGGCTCCTTGGCCGCGCGGCAGATCCGCGCTTTCAACGACGCGGCCCTGAACGCCCAACTCGTCGCCGTCTGGGGCGAGACGCGCGAAACGCCGGCGGACAAGCTGAAACTCATCGCGGAACTCAAGGCTCGGCACACGCCGGATTCCTTGGCGCAAGCGGATGTGGCGAAAGGCCACGCGCTGTTCGTCGCCGTCTGTGGCCAGTGCCATAAACTCTTTGGCGAAGGCGGCGCGATCGGGCCGGACCTCACCGGCAGCGGCCGACGCAACCTCGACTACCTCCTGCAGAACATCGTCGACCCGAACGCCGTCGTGGATGCGGCCTATTACCTCAACACCCTGACGCTGAAAGACGGCCGCGTGCTCAGCGGCATCGTCGGCGCACAGACCGAGCGCACGCTCACGCTCCGTTCGATCGGACAAGAAACCACGCTCGATCGCGCGGACATCGTGCAGCGCGACACCCAGCCCATCTCGCTCATGCCGGAAGCCCTCCTGCAGGCCCTTTCCGCCGAACAGCAGCGCGACCTCTTGGCCTATCTCATGTCCGAAACCGGCGCGAAGGCTGGGAAGTAACTCAGCCCTCGTCGGTCTGGGCGGGGGCGAGGCCGGCACGGGTGCGGCCGGCGGCGTGGGCCGGACGGAAGTCGGCGAGCCACATGGGCCCGGGGCCGGCGCCGCGATTCGAGGTATCGTGCCGGTGCGTCACGCCCGTCAGGACCTCGATGCACGCTTCGGCGTGGCCCCAGAAGTCGATGGCCTCCAGCACCGGGTTCACGAGGTTCGTCACCGGGCAGTAGTAGGTGTTCTTCGGATCGGTGTGGTGCAGGGCGTGGTGGCGCGGCGTCTGCAGGATGCGGACATCCTGCAGGAACGCGATGACCGGGCCGACCTCGGCGCGGGTCATGTGCGACCATTTGTGGACCTGGTTCGCGTTCACGCTGATGACGACGAACAGCACGACCTGCCAGCAGAAGAACCCGAGCCAAGCGGCCCCGCCGAGGATGAGGGCGCCGAGGAGCAGGAGGTCCCAGGAACTCTGCCACCAGCTGAGCTTCGTGAAGAAGCGCGGGTAGTGGTGGTGGACGATGTTCGGCTTGATCAGCAGCGGCCCGACGACGGGGGTGTCCTCGGAGCCATAGGCGTCCTCGAGCCAGTGGACCAGGCCGGCGATGAAGTCCGCGACCATCACGACCGCGACGGCCTGCAGGAGGAGGAAGCACAGGTGCAAGAAGGTATCCATGGTTTGAGCCCATCCATGGTACGCCTTTCGCGGGAAAGCCGTTAATCGATAATCCTGATAGGAGGTATCGACTAGGTCGGTGAAAGGGCGTTGCCAGCACCTAAGGACTGAGGAAAATACCCCTGTTCCCGACCATGAACGTGCATCACCTCGAGCTGTTCTATTACGTCGCGAAGCACGGCGGCATCAGTGCGGCCGTGCGGCACATTCCCTATGGCATCCAGCAACCCGCCGTGAGCGGCCAGATCGGCGCCTTGGAGGCAGACCTCGGGACGCGGCTGTTCGAGCGGAGTCCGTTCCGGCTGACCGCGGCCGGCCGCAAGCTCTTCGCGCACATCGAGCCTTTCTTCGCTGGCCTCACCGCGCTCTCCGCGCAGTTGCGGGATGAGGAGCGCCCGGAATTGCGCTTGGGCGCCTCCGAACTCGTGCTGCGTCTGCACATCCCGACCGTCACCCGTCGTCTGCGGGAGCGCCACCCCCGCCTGCAGCTCAGCCTGCGGTCCGGTTACCAAGTCCAATTCGAGACCTGGTTGCGCGACGGTCTCATCGACCTCGCCGTCGTGCCGATCGACGCGAAGCCAGGTGCGCGCCTTGGGCAGCTCCGGTTGACCCGCGTCCCGCTCGTGCTCCTGGTTCCGAAGAAGTCCCCGTTGAAGCACGCGGCCGACCTCTGGAAGCAGAAGAAGATTCATGAGCCTTTGGTTTGCCTGCCGGCGGGCAGCAGCGTCACGCGCAGCTTCCAACGCGACCTCCGTAAGCTCGGCGTCTCCTGGGCACCGACCGTCGAGGCCACCTCGATGGAGATGGTCACCAGCTATGTGGCCAACGGGGAAGGCTGGGGCGTCAACCTGGCGATTCCCGAAGCCATCGAGCATCCGGAAGTGCGCGCCTTGCCCCTGGCTGGTTTCACCCCGATGGAGATCGGGTTACGCTGGAACGGCGAGCCCTCGCCGTTGCTCCGCGACGCCATCTTGGCCTTGCAGCAGTATACCCGCGAGACCTGGCCAGACTGGGCGATCGACGACGCCTTGCCCCCAGAGAAGAAGCGTAAGTAGCTCGATTCCGCGGGTTTTCGGCCTTTCCGTCCGCATCTTTCGTTTTGACGCAGGGGCGGGGAATCCCATCGTCAGACGACTCAGGACAGTCCGATGGTGTAATGGCAGCACAGGAGATTCTGATTCTCCTTGTCTAGGTTCAAATCCTAGTCGGACTACCACCTGAAACACGAAGCCCTCCTTGCGGAGGGCTTTTTCGTGTCGATTTCCCGGCTGGGTGTTGCCGACCGGGCTCAGCGGTCGTTCCAGAGGATGAGCAAGTTCTTGGTCTGGCGGCCGGCGACGATGAGGTCGGGTTTGCCGTCGCCGTTGAGGTCGGCGGCCTTGAAGTCCTCGACGGCGATCTCCTTGGTCGTGAGCGTGCTCGTGCGCCATGCCTTGCCGGCTGGGTCGAGCGGGGTGAGCAGGCGGATGCCTGGGTCGGTGCCGCGCCAGCTGACGACGTATTGGTCGGAGCCCGTGCCGAGGAAGTCGGCGACGGCGACCGCGTGGCCTTCCTTGAAGCCGTCAAGCAACTGCTGGCGCACCCACTGGCCGTCGGCGTCCTGCGTGTAGACGGCGGACATCGTACCGTGGAAGGGCTCGACCGTGGCGAGGAAGCGCTGGCCGTTGGGGAGCTTGCCGTCGCGGAGTTCGCCCGTCGGGACGGTCGAGAGCGCCGTGTTGGCCCAGGCGCCGGCCTTGAAGGAGTTGAGCCAGATGCCTTCCTTGGAGCCGGACAAGATCTCCTGGGCGGGTCCTTGGCTCCAGCGCGTCGCGTGGAGGTTATGGGTCACATGGCCGACGGCGTTGACCACCGTGATTTTCCAAGGCTGCTTGGGGTCGGCCGGCTTTTCGTAGGCGAGCATCTTGGCGCCGGCGCCGGTGGCGTTCTTGTTGCCGCGGCCGTGGAGCGGTTGGACGACGAGGTCCCAGCGCTTGGCGTCAATCTGCACCCACTGCATGCGATGCACCGTCGGTTCGTGGGGCAGGGCGATGGCCGCCCATTTCTGCGTGGGGTCGGCGGGGGCCTGCAGGTAGAAGACCGCGCCGCTGTTGACCGTGTCGGACGGATTCCAGCCGGCGCCGACGGCCACCTCGCACTTGCCGTCGACGACTTGCGCGGCGATGCAGACATGGTCGAGCTTGGTCAGGTTTTCGGCGATGACGTGCTTCTGCCACGTCGGGTTCTGGTACCACTGCACCGTGTGCTGGTCGGCCAGCAGGATGTCCGGCTTCCCGTCGCCGTTCACGTCGGCGATGGCCAGGCCGTAGCCGATGGAGACCTTGTCGATCTCCTGCAGACGGAACTTCGGTTCCGCCGGGGCGGCGAGGACGAGCAAGGGGCAGAGCGTCAGGAGCGGGGTCAGCTTCATGGGGATGGTCTAAGCCGTCCGACCCCGCCTGTCCACCGCGGTTCCCTCCACCCACCCGCCGCGCACAACGGGGTCAGGCACCAATAATGGGGTCAGGCACCAACATTGGGGTCTGACCCCATTATTGGTGCCTGACCCCGTCGTCGGGCTGAGGGGTCATATGGGTTTGAGGTCTGGAGGGTAGTATCTAGAAACCCTGCATGCTACCCCGCAGGTCTTTCCTGAAGCTTGGTGCCGCCGCCACGCTGGCGACCGTGTCCGGCGTTTCCACCCGTTTGGCTGCGGCCGAAAAGCCAACGGCGCCGACCTTCCCCTCGGTTGCCTTCGCCGTCGTCGGCGACACGCACTATTTCGCCGATAAGGATGATCCGTCGGCGCTACAGCCTGTTTCGCGTGCCACCACCGCGGCGCTCATCGAGCAACTCAACCGCCTCCCAGGCTCGGAGCTTCCGGCCTCGCTCGGCGGCGGCAAGGTCTTGCCGCTCAGCCAAGTCATCCACGTCGGCGACATCATCGATAGCGGCGACAAGAACGGCGCGGTCATCGCCCGGATGCAGGCCACCGAATGGAAGGAGTGGCAGGCCGACTATGGGCTCGATGGCCGCGACGGCCGGCTCAAGTACCCTGTTTACGAGATCCACGGCAATCACGACGGTCCGCATGGCAAAGGCCTCGTTATCGATGGCATCAGCGCGCGCAACAAGCAGCGCAAGGACGTCAAAGCAATCTCGAGTAACGGACTCCACTACGCGTGGGTCGTGAACGGCGTCCACTTCGTCAACCTCGGCATCACCGTCGGTCGGGTGAAGACGGTCACCCGCAAGCGTCGCTACGACCCGATGGACAGCCTCGAGTTCCTCGTCGACTACCTCGCCAAGCACGTCGGGCAGTCCGGCGCGCCCGTCGTCATCTCGCACCACGTGGATTTCGCCCGCTATGCCTTACCGGTCTCCGACGACCTCGTCCTGAAGAACGAGTGGGACTACGCGGACGTCCAGGCCTTCCATGAGGCCATCAAGCCGTACCGCATCGCCGGTATCTTCTACGGACACACGCACGTACGCGCCGTCTTCGCTTGGCGCGGGCCGAAGCCCGACCCCGTCGTGGCCGGCAAGCCGCTGCCGCCGGGCATCCCGACCTTCAACACGGACAACGCCGCGCACTTCGGCGGGCCCACGCAGGCCTTCCTCTACGTCGAAGTCCACGCCGAGGATATCCTCGTGCGCGAACTCGCCACCAAGGACGCATGGAAGACCTCGTTCTGGACGGAGCTGAGCTGGCGCCTTCCGCACTACACGGGCTGAGCGTTCAGCGGACGAGCGCCGGGAAGAGCTTGCCGAGGCCGTCGGCCATGATCTCGACGCCGATGGCGGCGAGGACGAGGCCCATGAGGCGGGTCATGACGTTGATGCCGGTTTGCCCGAGCAAGCGGGTGATGCGCATGCTGGCGAAGAGGCAGGCGAAGGTCGCGAGGGCGCCCACGACTGCGTAGCCCACCAGGAGGGCTTGGTCGGCGAAGCCTTGCGATTTCTCGGCGTAGATGACCATCGTCGAGATCGTCGCCGGGCCGGTGATGAGCGGCACCGCCAAAGGCGACACCGCCACGCTATCGCCCGCGTCGAGCTTCTCGGTCGCCTGGCTCAGGTCGTGGTCGGAGCTGTCCGCCGGCTTGGCGTTGAGCATCTGCACGGCATTGATCAGCAGCAGGACGCCCCCGCCGACCTGGAAGGATGCGATGGAGATCCCGAAGAAGCGCAGCAGCTGCAACCCCGCCAAGGCGCTCGTCGCGATCACGAGGAAGACCGTGAGCGTGCTCACCCAGATCGTGCGTTGCCGTTGGGCCGGCGTGAGGCGCGACGTGAAGTGGATGAAGAACGGGATCACCCCAATCGGGTTCAACACGGCGAGCAGCGTGAGCAGGGGCTTCAGGACATCCATGGACAGCCCACGATGGTGAAGCACCGCGGCGGTGCAATGACGTGAAATGCCCGTGAACAATCATTCGGACGGGTTGGCTCCGCCGACCGATTGCTTCCGCTCCTAAAGACGGCTTTACGCCGTCAAACGCTCAAGGCACTCCGCGTAGAGCGCTTGCGTCTTCGCCACGACATCGTCGGGCAGGCGCGGTCCGGGAGCGGTCTTATCCCACGGTTGCGCCTCGAGCCAATCGCGCACGAACTGCTTGTCGTAGGACGGTTGGGCACGGCCGGGCTGCCAGGTCGAAGCCGGCCAGTAGCGGGAAGAGTCGGGCGTCAGCACCTCGTCGATGAGGACCAACGAACCATCGGGGGCGGTACCGAATTCGAACTTCGTGTCCGCGAGGATGACACCGGCCTTGGCCGCGCGTTCGGCGCCCATGCGGTAGAGCGCGATGGACGTATCGTGGACCGTGCGGAAGACCTGCGAGCCGAGGATCTGTTCGCACTGCGCGTTGGTGATGGCCTCGTCGTGGCCTTCGGCGGCCTTGGTCGACGGCGTGAAGATCGGCGTCGGCAGCTTCGACCCATCGAGCAGGCCACCGGGCAGGGCGTGGTCGAGGATGGCGCCGCTCTTCTTGTATTCCTTGAAGCCGCTGCCGGCCAGGTAGCCGCGGACGACCGCTTCGACGGGCAGGGGGACGAGCTTGCGCACGAGCATCGAGCGCGGGATCAGGTGCTCATGGCCCTTCAGCGCGCGGGCGAGGGCGGCCGCGTGGTCGGGCACGAGGTGCGTCGGGAAGAGCGCCTTCGCCTGTTCGAACCACCAGAGGCTGATGTGCGTGAGCAGGATGCCTTTGCCCGGGACGCCGTTGGGCATGACCACGTCGAAGGCCGACAAGCGGTCCGTCGCGACGATGAGGTAATGTTCGCCCAGGTCGAAGACCTCGCGGACCTTGCCCTTGGCCTTCAACGGGAAGGGCAGGCCGGTCACGGTCATCAAGGCTTCCTTGGGCAAAGGCGGCGTTTTCATCCTGCCACGGAGATAGGCGAGGGCGGGCCAAGAGGGCAAGGACAACGCACGCCGATTGGGCGTTGTCGCCCTCGGCTGGGCCGATAGCGTGGCCTTCCGCCCGGATGCTTGTCCACGACGCCCATTGCCACTATCAGTTCGCGGAAGTCCCGTATGCGGCCGTCGAACTCGCCCGGCGGGAAGGCGTTGGCTTTGCGGTCGTCAACGGTAGCGCGCCGGTCGACTGGCCCGATGTCGCCGCGCTCGCGGCGCGTGATGCCCGCAACCTCCCCGCCTTTGGCCTGCACCCGTGGGATGTGCCCACGGCCCCCGTCGGGTGGGAGGCGCAGCTCCGGGCCATCCTCCGCGCGCATCCGCAGGCCTCCGTCGGCGAGATGGGCTTGGACCGGTGGGTCGAAGGCCACGACCCCGTCGCCCAGGAAGCCGCCTTCCGCGTCCAGCTCGCCTTGGCCGTCGAACTCGACCGACCGCTCACCATCCATTGCGTCCGCGCCATCGGTCCGCTCATGGACATCCTGCGGGCCACGCCTGTGCCGCGGCGCGGATTCCTGCTCCACAGTTGGAACGGCCCGGTTGAACTCGTGCCGGAATTGGTCCGGCTCGGCGCCTACTTCTCCTTCAGCGCGCATCACCTCCGGCCCACCAAGGCCGACCTCCGCGCGCAGTTCGCCGCTGCGATCCCCTCGGACCGCGTGCTGGTCGAGACCGATGCCCCGGCGTTATGTCCCGCGCCCGAGTTCCGCAGGCATGAACTCCCGCCGGACGCCGCGGGCGTCGAGCAGAACCACCCCGCGAACCTGCTGCGTAACCTGGAGGAACTCGCGCGTACCCGCGGGCTGGCGGCGGACCAAGCCGCGGAGCTCACCGGCGTGAACTTCGCGCGATTATTCCTTGGGCAATAACGCGAGCCGGAGCGCTTCACCCGCCGCCGCCAAGCCGAACGCGCCGGCCACGTGGGACGCCGTGCCATAGCCCCATTCGCAGTTCGGGTGCAGGTCTTCGCCCTCGGGGATTTCACCGCCGGGTAGGCCCGCGCAGTCGGTCGGTTGCGTGAACGGTTCATCCGACCACACGCAGGACACGCCGAACGGAGCCTTGCCGCGGGGGAAGTCGAAGTTCTGCCGCAGCCGCTTGCGGACGAGCATCATCAGCGGGTCGTCGCGCGAATCGCGGAGGTCGGTCACCTGGAGGCGCGTGCCATCGAGTCGCCCGGCGCAGCCGCCGACCGTCACCACGCGCAGCCGGCGGTTCACCGCCTCGGCGATCAGCCCGCATTTCGGCGACAGCGCGTCCATGGCGTCGATCACCACGCCCTCGAAGCCCGTCAGGACCTCGTGCGGGTTGAAGCGCGACAGGAAGCGCGTGTGGAGCGTCGTTTGGATGCCCGGGTTGATCGCGCGGACGCGGGCCGCGACGGCTTCGGTCTTGGCTTGGCCCTCGGCGCCGGCGACCGCGTGCAGCTGACGGTTGGTGTTGGAGATGCAGACCGCGTCGCCATCGACCAGCGCCAGGTGACCGACGCCGGAGCGGGCGAGGGCCTCCGCCGTCCAGGAGCCGACGCCACCCAGCCCCACGATCAGGAACCCGCTGCGCGACAGCCGTTCCAGGCCAGCCAGCCCGTAGAGGCGGCCGATGCCGGCGAAGCGTTCGAGGTAGGCGGAATCCATGAGGCGGCATCGAAGGCGGAAACCGTGGCCTATCCAAGAAACAAAACGCTCCGGGCTTGAACCGAGTGCGAACCCCGCAAAGATGGATGAAACCCCTTTCCATGGCCGACTCCGAAAACAAAGTCCCCGCGATCCTCTTGGCCCCTGCGTCCCCCCTCTGGTACCACGCCATGATGTGGGCGGTCGGCGGCTTGGCCCTCGGCCTCCTCATCGCCTTCGGCTTCGTTTTGCGCGACCATTTCCAGGCCGACGGCATGACCCACGTCTATCGCGAAGCCCGGGCGCCGCTCATCCAGTACCGCCTCGAGAAAGGCGCCTGGCCGGCCAAGTTCGACTTCCGCGTCCCCCCGGCGGACCTGGCTGCCTTCGGTTTCACCAAGGTCGTCCAACCCGCCCTGGATAAAGCCCCCGTCAACGGCAGCTGGAGCTTCACGCCCGACAGCGCCGCCGGCAAAGGCATCCCCGCCGTGGTTTTCACCCCCTCCACGCCCGACGCCAGCTCGCAGCGCATCTTGCACGTCGTGGACGATCGCCTCGACGACGGCGATGCCGCCAAAGGCCTCTTCCGCGTCTCCGAGACCGAAGCCGCCTTTACGCTGAAGGCCGAGTGATCGCCTCGGCGCGCGAGCGCAGGTCGGCGTCGTAGAGCGCGTTCACCAGTTCGTCGAGGTCGCCCTCGAGGATCTGCTCGATCCCGTGGACCGTGAGGTCGATGCGGTGGTCGGTGATGCGGTTCTGCGGGAAATTATAGGTGCGGATGCGTTCCGAGCGGTCGCCCGACCCGATCATGTTCTTGCGGGCGTCGGCGCGGACCTCGCGTTCCTTGGCGCGCGTCATGTCCAGCAGGCGGGAACGCAGCACGCGGAGGGCCTTCTGGCGGTTGCGGAGCTGGGAGCGCTCGTCGGCGCAGTAGACCATCAGCCCGGTGGGCTTGTGGATGATCTGGACGGCGGATTCCGTCTTGTTGACGTGCTGGCCCCCGGCGCCGGAAGCGCGGGCCACGGACATGTCCAGGTCTTCGGGCTTGAGGACCACTTCGGCCTCTTCGGCTTCGGCGAGCACGGCCACGGTGGCGGCCGACGTGTGGACGCGGCCGGAGGCTTCGGTGGCCGGGACGCGCTGGACGCGGTGGACGCCGGCCTCATGGCGGAGCAGGGCGGTGGCCCCTTCGCCCTCGATGAGCAGGACCGCTTCGCGGACCCCGCCGAGGTCGGAGTGGGACAAGGACATCAATTCGCACTTCCAGCCCTTGCGTTCGGCGAAGCGCGTGTAGGCGCGGAGCAGCTCGGAGGCGAACAACGAGGCCTCTTCGCCCCCGGTGCCGGCGCGGATTTCCACCATCGCATTGCGGGAGTCGTCGGGGTTGGGCGGGACGATGGCCTTGATCAGCTGGTCGCGGGCCACCTCGATCAGCGGCGTCAGGCGGCGGATCTCGTCGTCGGCCATCCGGCGCATCTCGGGGTCGGCTTCGCCGGCAAGGGCTTGGGCTTCGGCCAGCTCCTTTTCGAGGCCCGTCAGCAGGTCGTCGGCCTTGACCGCCTTGCCCGTGAAGCGCAGTTCGGCCCCGAGGGCGGCGGCCCGGCGGCTATCCCCGAACGTGGCCGGGTCGGCCATGAGCCCTTCCAGTTCGGTGAGGCGACGGCGGAGGCCGGAAAGGTCGGGTCTGAGGGGGGCTTCGGCCATGGTGGTTAGAACGGGAATCGGGCTTGGACAGCGGGGCTGCCTTCGTTAGTTAATGGATGCTTGGGGACTCTCCCCGCAAGCCCGACCTTTCACCCTTTTCCGATTTAGCATGCAGACCAAGGAACCCGCCCTGCGCGGCAGCCACGTCCTCTCCTGTGTCTGGGACTTCGATAAGACCCTTTGTCCCGGGTACATGCAGACCCCGCTCTTCCGCGCCTTCGGCGTCGATGAGGAGCAATTCTGGAAGGAAACCAACCAGTTGCCGGCCCTCTATGCCCGCAAAGGCATCCGCACCTCGAAGGACTCCGTCTACCTGAATCACCTGCTCAGCTACGTGAAGTCCGGCGTCATGAAAGGGCTCACCAACCGCCAGCTCCGCGAGCTCGGTGGCGAGATCGAACTCTGCCCGGGCCTCCCCGAATTCTTCCCCGCGCTGAAGGAGTTCGTCCGGGAACTCGGCCGCAAGCACAACGTCGAGGTCACCTTGGAGCATTACGTCATCAGCACGGGCCTCGCGGAGATGATCCGCGGCACCTCGCTCGCCCAGCATTGCGACGGCATCTACGGGTGCGAATTCCTGGAGCATCCGTTGCCCCCGCACTTCAGCAAGCAGGACGAGCTCGCGCTCGAGCTCCCGACGGAGATCACGCAGGTCGCCGCGATGGTCGACAACACCATCAAGACCCGCTTCCTCTTCGAGATCAACAAAGGCTCGAACAAGAACCCCGAGATCGACGTCAACGCCGTCGTCCAGGCCGAAGACCGCCGCGTGCCGTTCGAGAACATGATCTACGTCGCCGACGGCCCCAGCGACGTCCCGGTCTTCTCGTTGCTCCGCAAGAACGGCGGCAAGGCCTTCGCCGTCTACGTGCCGACGAACGAAGCCGAGTTCGCGCAGAACGATGCGCTCCTCCAGGCGGGTCGCGTGCATGGCTACGGCCCGTGCGACTACGGCCAGGCGGCCTTCACCCCGAAGTGGATCCGGCATGCCTTGACGGGGATGGTCGAGCGTCTGGCGCAGGAACGCACCCGCGCCCTCGCGGCCCGCGTGACCCGTCCACCGCGCCACATCCATGCCGATCCCGCGGCGCCCCGGACCGACGTGACGTCGCAGGGCAACCTCTTCAGCGAATAACCCTTTCATGCCCGCCCCCGCCCGTAAGCGCACCGCCACGCTGGCCACGCCCGCCAGCGAAAGCCGTCCCATCCTCGCCGTCATCCTCGGCCTGCTCGCGACCTTCTTCGTGATCGCCTTGGTCTTCCACTCGTCGACCGACGTGAACCTGCTGCCCGCCTGGCTCGAGACGACCTTCAGCCTGCCGGCGCAGTCGGATGCGACCCCGACGTCGAACCCCTGCGGCGCTTTCGGCGCGACCCTGGCCGTGACGCTGTTCTGCCTCTTCGGATACGGCGCCTTCTTCATCCCGGCCTTCCTCTTCGCCGCGGCGTGGTTCGCGCTCAACAACCGGGCGCACACCCTTTGGCCGACGAAGGTCGCCTTGATGTCCGCGTGCGTGCTCTTCGGTGCGCCGATGTTGACGCTGTGGCTCGGGGCCGATGCCTCGGGCACCTTTGACCCCAAGGGGCCGGGCGGCGTGCTCGGCGGCTTCATCTACCTCAAGCTCTGCCAGCCGATCCTCGGCGAGTACGGTACCTGGATTCTCGTCTTCCCGTACGGCTTCTGCCTCCTCGGAGCCTTGGCCGATGACCCCAAGGCCACGCTGAACGCCTGGATTTCGGAGATGCGTGATGGCGTCGGGGCTTGGAACGCCGAGCGCAAGGCGGCCGCCGCCCGCGAGGCCGCGGAGCGCCAGCGCAAGCTGCAGCAGGCGGCGGAGATGCGCCGCAAGCAGCACGAAATCGCGGGCGCGGAAGTGACCGCGATGCCGTCCGCCGCGGCCAAGCCCATGGTGAAGATCGAAGACCTGCCCATCGACGACGACGCCGACATCGAGCCGGCGCCGCGCGAAGCCGTCGCCGCCAAGGGCCCGGCCACCGTCAAGGCGGAGAACGTCACCATCACCCCCCTTAAGGGAGAGCAGGACGAAGACGGGGATGGCGCCGACGAGGACGCGGACGAAGCGGCCGATGACGAGGAAGCGGCGGCTTCGAAGGCCGTAGCCGCCAAGCCCCGCGCTCCGGCCAAGTCCGCCGAGCCCGCCGGCTCCGGGAAGGTCCTGATCGTCAAGCCCGAGGAGATCGAACGCGCCAAGGCCTCGCAGCAGCTCAAGAAGCGCGGCGAATACCTTTTCCCCGCCATCAATCTCCTGAACGAGCCCAAGCCGGGCTCCAGCGGCCCGGCGGAAGATTTCCGCAAGCGCGCCCAGGACCTCATCGAGACGCTCAAGCAGTTCAAGGTCGAGTGCGTGCCGGTGGACCCCGCCAACGGCGTCGACGTCGGCATCCAGCAAGGCCCGTCGATCACCCGCTACGAGATCAAGCCGGCCCCGGGCGTGCGCGTCGAGAAGATCGCGAACCTCTCGAACAACATCGCGATGAACCTCGAAGCCGAGGCCGTGCGCATCCTCGCCCCCGTGCCGGGCAAGGGCACCGTCGGCATCGAGATCCCGAACCGCAACCGCAAGGACGTCCTCCTCCGCGAGATCATCGAGTCCAAGGCGTGGGCGGAGACCGCCATGGAGCTGCCCGTCGTGCTCGGCGTGGACAGCGTCACGAACAAGCCCGTCATCCAGGACCTCGCCAAGATGCCGCACGCGCTGATCGCCGGCGCGACCGGCCAGGGCAAGTCCGTCTGCATCAACGCGATCATCGTCTCGCTCCTCTACCGCTGCACCCCGCAGGACCTCCGCTTCATCATGGTCGACCCGAAGGTCGTCGAGCTGCAGATCTTCAACCAGCTCCCGCACCTCCTCATCCCGGTCGAGACCGACCCCAAGCGCGTGCCTTCGGCCCTCAAGTGGCTCATCGCCGAGATGCAGCGCCGCTACAAGATCTTCGCCAAGTGCGGCGTGAAGAACATCACCGGCTTCAACGCCAAGCTCGCCAAGGAAGCCGGCCAGCCGAAGCAGGAGGAACTCGTCCTCAGCCCGGAAGAGCAGGCCGCCGCGCGCGAGGCCGCCGAGTCGGTCATCGACGACGGCGTCCGCGTCCCGGCCGAGAAGCTGCCGTACATCGTCTGCATCATCGACGAAATGGCCGACTTGATGATGGTCGCGGCGCAGGACATCGAAACCTCGGTGGCCCGCATCGCCCAGCTCGCGCGCGCCGCCGGCATTCACCTCGTCTTGGCGACGCAGCGTCCGTCGACGGACGTCATCACCGGCCTGATCAAGGCCAACCTCCCGACCCGCATCGGCTTCAAGGTCTCCTCGCAGATCGACTCGCGCACCATCCTGGACCGCGGTGGCGCCGAGACCCTGGTGGGGCGTGGCGACATGCTCTTCGTTCCGCCCGGCAGCGCCACGCTGAACCGCGTGCAGGGCGCCTTCGTCGGTGAGCAGGAAGTCGCGGCCATCGTGGAGTACCTTTGCGAGAAGAACGGCAAGCCGGAGTTCGCCCAGGACGTCGTCGAAGCCATCCAGGAAGCCGCCGAGGGCGGGGAAGGCGGCGCCGAAGACGGCGAAGATGGCGAAGACCCCTTGGTGGCCCAGAGCTGGAACATCATCAAGGAAAGCCGCCGCGCCTCGGTCTCGATGCTGCAGCGCCGCCTCAAGCTCGGCTACAACCGCGCGGCCCGCATCATGGACATCCTGCACGACAAGGGCTACGTCGGACCCGAGAACGGTTCGAGCCCGCGCGAGATCTTGGTCGACTAAGCCCGCGGCGCCATGTTCCGCCGCCGCCTGATCCTCTCCCTGCTGCTGGTCGGCGGCTTGGCGGCGTGCGCCTCCGCCCCGGCCGGAACCTCCGCCAAGATCCGTTTTCCGTTGGATGGCATCCGCGCCGACGGCTTGAGCGGTCCGGCGGATGGGCTGGTCTCGATCGATTACGAGTTCTGCGTCCCTGCGGATGCGCAGGTCTTGGCGGAGATCAAACGCCTCGATCCCAGCGTGCGGGTTTCCTTGGTCGCGCGTGGCCGCATCGGTCGGCGGGATGGCCAGGCCTTGTGCCTCGGCAATACGCATCAACCGGATTGGCGGGCCATCTTGGAGCGGTTGGCGGCCCGAGCGGATATCGCCGAAATCCGCCGGTGCACTTTTGAGTAGGCACAAAAAACCCGGGCTCCTCACGGAGTCCGGGTGGTGGCCGGCAGGTGCGCGGCGAATTACTTCGTGGCGGGCGCGGCCGGGTCGGTCGCCGGCGCGGCCGGGGTGGGCTCTTCACCCTTCTTCTTTTTCTTCTTCTCACCCTTTTCCTTCTTTTCGCCCTTCTTCTTCTTTTCGGGTTCAGCCGGGGTGGTGGCCGGAGGGGTCACCGGAGGCGTGACCTTGGTGGGGTCGACCGTCGGCGCGGGGGCCGCGGGATCGACGGCCGGCGCGGGCGTGGTTGCCGGGGTATCGGCCGCGAAGGCCAAGCCGGTGACGAGGAGGAGGGCAAGCAGGGAGGAACGCATGGGAGTGTGCAGATGAAACACCGCCGAGGCCCTTTGGTTGCAAGGCGGCTTCCCCGAAAAAACAAAAACCCCGGCGGGCCGGGGTTGGGGAGTGGGTGCGCGGGAAGCTTACTGCTTTTGCGGCGCGCCTTCGACCTTCACGCCGAAGACCTTGCCGTCCTTGGTGCCTTCTTCGGGCGCGGTGGGCTTCTTCTTTTTCTCCGGCTTGGTGGCGGGCTCGGCTTCGGTGGTCGCTTCTTCGGCGACGGGCTTCTTCTTGGCCTTGCTGACTTCCTTGGCCGCGGCGGCGGTGCCAGCGACGCCGGCTTCGACGAGCTTGCCGGTGGCGGGAGACGAGGCCGGCGCATCGCCACCGATGGCTTGGAGGCGCTTGATCTCTTCCATGGCCGCCTTGGCGGCTTCGTTGGCGATTTGCGTGGCGGCATCGACGGAGTTGCCGACGATCGATGCGGGGCTGCCGGCGTCAGGCGCGGCCGGAGCCTCTTCACCCTTCTTCGGCTTCGGCTTGTTGTCGGCGGCTTCCTTCGCCGGGACCGCCTCGGTTTGGCCCGATGGCTTGGCAGGCTTGGATTTCGCGCTCGGCTTGGAAGGCGTGTTCTTCGTCGTCGGGGCGTTCCCGCTGTTGTTGGCGGGCTGCGTGTTGGTCGCGGCGGCGAGCAGGGCGAGGACGAGGAGGTTCATGATGCAGATATAACACCAGGCCTGGGGCGAGGTTTCAACCCTTGTCGGGGCGGAAGACGAAGAAGACCGCCCCGAGGATGCAGAAAAACGCCCATAAATAGTCCCATTTCCACTTTTCGCCGAGGAACAGGATGAGGAAGGGCACGAACACCAGCAGCGTAATGCATTCTTGGATAACCTTTAGTTGGGCGACCGAGAGACCCCCGGCGTTGCCGAGGCGGTTGGCGGGCACCATGATGAGGTATTCCAAGAGCGCGATGCCCCAGCTCACCAAGGCGGCGATCCACCACGCGCTGGCCTGCATGGTGCGGAGGTGGCCGTACCAGGCGAAGGTCATGAACAGATTCGAGAGCGTGAGCAGTGCGACGGTCTGCAGCAAGGTGCGGGGCGAGACGGTATCCATGACGCCAGCAAAGCCACGGGCCCGTTCCAGGGCAATCCGTCGCTAGCGGTCCCAGCCGTCGGGTGGCTTGACGTGGTCCGATGCGTGGCCCTCGGGGTCATATCCCTCGCTTAGGACCGTTTTGGGCGGAAAGTCGCGGATGGCGTCGGGGTCGCAACGCCACCTCCGAGCCGCAGGCGAAAATCGGCGGAAGGGCGGTAGGGGGCCCTACGCGCGGGCAGGGGAATATATCCACCTAAACGGCTTGCAACGCTACGGGCTTCAACACCTTCGCAGGCATGCCCAAAATCAAGGAATTGTTCACCCAGAACCAAAATTGGTCGGAGGACATTCGCCGGAAGCGGCCCGAGTTTTTCGAGACCCTCTCGAAGCAGCAAAGCCCGAAGTTCCTTTGGATCGGTTGCGCCGACAGCCGCGTCCCCGCGAATGAGGTCGTGGGGCTGTTGCCGGGGGAACTCTTCGTGCACCGTAACGTCGCCAACCTGGTCATCCACACCGACCTCAACTGCCTCTCCGTGCTGCAGTACGCCGTGGATGCCCTGCAGGTCGAGCACGTCATCGTCTGCGGTCACTACGGATGCGGTGGGGTGCAGGCTTCGCTCGAGCGCCGGAAGCTGGGCCTCATCGACAACTGGTTGCGGCACATCCGCGATGTGCACCATAAGCACGTCATGGCCGTGGAGAACGTGCTCGGCCCCGCCAAGTTGGACACCCTCTGCGAGCTCAACGTCATCGAGCAGGCCTACAACGTCTGCCACACCACCGTGGTCCAGGACGCCTGGGCGCGTGGGCAGAAGGTCCAGGTCCACGGTTGGATCTACGGCCTCCGCGATGGCCTCCTGAAAGACCTGGGGATGAACGTATCGGCCCTCGAAGAAATCACCCCAGTCTACGGTAAGGCGCTGGCCCGCTACCATAAGGCTTAGTCCCTGAGGCGCAGGGGCGCTTGAGCGGCCCTGCGGGGGCGGCTTGCTTGCGGGCATGCTGCCTCAAGATCGCCCGCGTGAACGGTTGGCCCGGCTCGGCCCCCGGGCCTTGATGGATGAAGAACTCTTCGCCTTGCTCATCGGCGCCGGGACGAAAGGTTCGCCCGTGCAGCAGGTTTCCCGGGCGCTGTTGAATGAAGCCGGCAGCTTGGCGACGATGGCGACGTGGGAAGCCACGGACTTCGCGCGGGTGCGCGGACTGGGGCCAGCCAAGGCGGCCGAACTCTCCGCGGTCATGGAGCTCGCGCGGCGGATCCGCGAACGGGCGCAGGACCCGGGCGAGAAATTGGACGCCCCGATGAAAGTCTGGGCGCGGATGGAGCCGTTGGCGGCGGGCCTCGCCGTGGAGAAATGCTGGGTCCTGTGCCTCAACCGCCGGAACCGCCTCCTGGCCCTGCATGAGGTGAGTTCGGGGACGGCGACGAGCGCGCTCCTGCATCCGCGGGAGGTCTTCCGGCAAGCCCTGCGGCATGGCGCCCCGGCGGCCATCGTGGCCCACAACCACCCCAGCGGTGACCCCACGCCGAGTGCGGCGGACCGCACCGTCACCCGGCAATTGGTCGAGGCCGGTCGGGTCGTGGGGGTGGAACTGGTGGACCATGTCGTCATGGGCCGTCCCGAAGCCGATCCCGCCGGGAAAGGCTGGTTTAGTTTCGGGGAAGCAGGCTTGATTTAGGGGAACTTACCGATGGGCTTTAGGGTCATACCCCGCATGCCCCTTGCCCGCGCTCTAAAGATTGTCGGCGCCTTGTGCGTCGTCGGGTTGCTCGCCGTCGGCGTTCGCCAGGGGCAGCGCTATTACAAGAAGAACCTCGCCGCCCCCCGTTCCGGTGAAGTCGTCTACCGCGAGGACTGTCTCCGTTGCCATGGCCCGATGGGCCAAGGGGTCGCCGGGAAATCCGACGAACCGCTCCTGGGCGAGAAGTCCGTCGCCTTCCTCGCGAAATACATCGCGCGGGATATGCCCGAGGACGACCCGGGCACCCTGTCGCCGGCCGAAGCCCTCGCCTCCGCGCAATACATTCACGACGCCTTTTATTCGGCCGAAGCCCGGGCCCGGAACAATCCCCCGCGCCTGGAGTTGGCGCACCTGACGGAGCGCCAGTACCGCGAAAGCGTCACGGATCTGCTCGGGTCCTTCCGGCGCGTGCATACGATGACCGTCGCCGGTGGCCTAGCGGGGGTCTACCGCGGGCTCAAGGACGGCGACTCGACGAATGGGAACAAGAACGAAGCCAAATTCCTGGAGCGCGTCGACCCGACCGTGCACTTCGACTTCGGCACGAGGGCGCCGGCCGCCGGCACCCGGGATGAACAGTTCAAGATCACCTGGACCGGTTCGCTCCTCGTGCCCGATACGGGTGAGTACGATTTCCGGGTCACCACGCCGAACGGCGCGCGCCTCTACGTCAACGCTCCGGCCAATGGCTCCGAGAAGAACGCGCTCATCGACCTGTGGGTCAGCTCCGCGATGGTCCGCAGCGGTCATGGCCAAGCCTTTCTCCTCGGTGGCCGTAGTTACCCGCTGAAGCTCGAATTCTTCAAGTACAAGGACAAGACCGCCTCCATCCGGTTGGAGTGGCGTCCGCCGGGTGGGGCTTGGACCGTCATCCCCGCGGAAAACCTCTCCCCGGAGGTCTCCGCGAGCGTGGACGTGGTTTCCGTGCCGTTTCCGCCGGACGACGCCAGCATGGGGTATGAACGCGGCGTCTCGGTCTCCCGCGAGTGGACGGAGGCCGTCGCCAAGGGTGGTCTGCAGGCCGCGGCTTTGCTGTCGCCGCGTCTGCACGAATACGCGGGCACCACGCCCACGGCTCCCGACCGGGCCGAGAAACTCAAGGCCTTCACATGGCGCTTCGCTCAACTGGCTTACCGCCGTCCGCTCACGGCGGAGCAGAAGGCCGAGCTCGCGAAGCTCTTCGCGCCGGGCATCACGCCGGAGGTCGCGACCAAGCGGGCCATCCTGCACACCCTTTCCTCGCCGTACTTCCTCTATCCCGCGACCGGACCGCAGGATGATCACGCCGTCGCCGCGCGCTTGGCCTTGGCCATGTGGGATTCGCTCCCCGACGAAGCGCTCCGGCAGGCCGCCGCCCAGGGCGCCTTGCAGACCGCCGAGCAGGTGCGCGCGCATGCGCGGCGCATGCAGAAGGATCCGCGCGCCAAGGCGAAGCTCCGCGACTTCCTGCATCATTGGCTGCACGTCGAAGAAGGCGCGGAGATCGCCAAGGACCAAGCCGCCTATCCCGGTTTCGACCCCGGCGTCGTGATGGACTTGCGCACCTCCTTGGATCTCTTCGCCGAAGGCGTGGTCTGGTCGGAGGCCTCCGATTACCGGCAGTTGTTGCTGAGCGATACGATCCTCATGAACGAACGCTTGGCCAAGTTCTATGGCCAAACGCTTCCGCCCGGCCACGGCTTCCGGCCGGTCAAGATGGATGCGGACCAGCGGGCGGGCGTCCTCACGCACCCCTACCTGCTGGCGACCTTCTCCTACACCAAGTCGACCTCACCCATCCATCGCGGCGTCTTCCTCTCGCGGAACATCCTGGGCCGCATGCTCAAGCCGCCGCCCATGGCGATCGCCTTCATGGACGACAAGTTCGACCCCTCCTTCACCATGCGCGAGAAGGTGACCGAGCTCACCGCCAAGCCCGCCTGTCAGTCGTGCCACATCACCATCAATCCGCTGGGCTTCAGCTTTGAGCGCTTTGATGCCGTGGGGCGCGTGCGTGAGACCGACAACGCCAAACCGGTGAACACCGTTTCCGAATACATCGCCGCCGACGGCACCGTCCTCACCCTCAAGGGCGCGCGCGACGTCGCCCTCCACGCGGCGGAGAGCGAAGCCGGCCAAACGGGCTTCGTCCGCAACCTCTTCCAGTCGATGGTGAAGCAGCCGACCACGGCCTACTCCCCGGAACTGCTGAGCCAACTCACCGAACGTTTCCGCCGCGACCACTACCACGTCCGGAACCTCGCGGTCGAAGTCGCCGTCGTCGCCGCCCGCCAGAAATAACCCTCACCCCTTGCCCCGCATGAACCTCCAAACCCGCCGCGCCTTCCTCCGTAAGCTCGGCCTCTCCGCCGCCGCCTTGCCGTTGCTCGGCGGCTTCACCTCGCTGCAGGCCGCCGAACCCACCGCCGCCAAGCAACGCGTGATCTTCGTCTTCTCGCCGAACGGCACCGTGCCGACGGAGTTCTGGCCGGAAGGCGAGGGCAGCCAGTTCAAGCTGAAGCGCATCCTGCAACCCTTGGCCCCCTTCAAGGATAAGCTGCTCACGCTGAAGGGCGTGAACAACCTCGTGCGCGGCGATGGCGATTCCCACATGCGCGGCATGAGCTGCCTGTTGACCGGCATCGAACTCTTCCCCGGCAACATCATGGGGGGCGGCGGCCAGCCCGCCGGTTGGGCCAGCGGTCCGTCCATCGACCAGGAAATCCGCCGCTTCCTGCAGTCGAAGCCGGCGACCAAGACCCGCATGGGCTCCCTGGAGATCGGCGTCGCGGTCGGCAATCGCGCGGATCCCTGGACGCGCTGGAGCTATGTCGGCGCCAATCAGCCCGTCGCGCCGATCTCGAACCCCTACGACCTCTTCGACAAGCTTTACGGTCAGATGAAGGAAAGCGAAAGCATGGTCTCCGTCCTCGATGGCCTCCGCGGAGACCTCGCCGCGGTCGCGCGGGCGGTCGACGCCAAGGACCGTCACCTGCTCGATCAGCACGCGACCGCCTTGCGGGAACTCGAGCGCAACATGCAGGAGCAACAGACCGCGGGCGCCTTGGTGGTGCCGGCGGCCCCGTCGGTGGGCGTGATGCTGGAGAACGACAACATCCCGGTCATCACGAAGATGCAGACCGAACTCCTCCTCAGCGCTTTCCGGAACGACCTGGCGCGCGTGGCGACCTTCCAGTTCAGCAACTCCGTGGGCGGCATCCGCATGAAGTGGCTTGGCATCGAGGAAGGCCATCACGCGCTCTCGCATGACCCCGACCTGAATGTCGGTTCCGTGGAGAAGCTCACGAAGATCAACACCTGGTTCGCCGAGCAGATCGCCTTCCTGGCCAAGCAGCTCCAGGATACCCCGGAGCCCGGCGGCACTGGCTCGATGCTGGACCACACGACGATCGTGTGGACGAATGAGCTCGGGAAGGGGAATAGCCATGCCCTCGAGGATATCCCTTGGGTCCTCATCGGTGGCGGCTTGGGCTTCAAGACGGGGCGCGCCCTCAAATTCAACAAGGCGGCCCACAACCGCTTGCACCTCGCCTTGGCCCATGCCTTCGGCCACCGCTTGGAAGCCTTCGGCAACCCGGCGCTGTGCAAGGGTGGTCCCCTGAACTTAGGGTAAGCGAGGGGATAGGGGATGGGGGATGGATTGCAGAGTGCGGAGTACAGAGGGCAGAAGAGGGTTCAATGGGTTGAACTCCGTCCTCTGTACTCTGTAATCCTTCTGCTGTGACCTATCCGCTTTTTAAAGGGTCCCCCGCCTGTGCCGGTTCCGATTGGAGCTCCAGTATTTCCTGGATTAAGGTGGGCGGTACGTTGCCACGGCTCGGACGAGGCCGGTCGGGTCGCACCTCCCGATTATTATGTTCGTAGGAGACGGAGGCTGCCGCGGTTATCGAACACTGCAGGGGATAGTTAGTATTGCCCAACTCCGGCTTGAAAGCAAGTCCACCCCGCAAAAAGGGGGTCGATTCCTGAGGGCCCAGGAATAAGCATGATGCATGCCCCGTACCCTCGTCGCCCTCTTGTTGGCCGCCGTCTGCCTTGGCGCCCGCGAACGTCAGCCCCTGCCTCCGGGCGTGCCCGACACCTATGTCGGCCACCTCGCCCCTGAGACCAAGACGCTCCTCCTGCGGAAGGGCGATCGTTACGCCATCTGCGGCGACTCCATCACCGAGCAGAAGATGTACAGCCGTCTCCTCGAGGCCTACCTCGCGGCGGCCCGTCCGGACCTCGCGGTCGAGTGCCGGCAGTACGGTTGGAGCGGCGAAACCGCGGGTGGTTTCTTCGGCCGCATGAAGAACGACGTCCTGCGCTTCCAGCCGACGATCGCCTCGACTTGCTATGGCATGAACGACTTCCGGTACGTCCCCTTTGAGGCCGCCATCGGCGAGGACTACCGCCGGAACCAGACCAAGGTCGTGCAGGCCTTCAAGGCGGCGGGCGCGCGCGTCGTGCTGGGTTCCTCGGGGACGATCCATTCGGTCCCGCCTTGGGTGAAGAGCGCCAAAGGCACTTGGGAGCTCCTGAACCACTCGCTCCTCCAGTTCCGCAACATCGACATCGAAATCGCCGAAGCCGAACAAGTCACCTTTGCCGACGTCTATTGGCCGATGTTGGCGCAGGGCTACGCCAGCCGCGCCAAGTATGGCGACGGCTTCAAGCTGGAAGGCAACGATGGCGTCCATCCGGGTTGGGCGGGCCACGTCATCATGGCCACCGCTTACCTCCAGGCCTTGGGCCTCGATGGCGACCTCGGCACGGTGGAGATCGACCTCGCCGCCGGCGGCGTGCAGGCGAAGAACGGCCAAACCGCGAGCCGTCGCCCCGATGGCGCCTACGCGTTGCGCAGCGAGCGGCTCCCTTGCTCTTTCGAGCCCGGCGACGTCGCCAAGGACAGCACCCTGGCCGCGGGCTTGGCGCTCAGCGATTTCCAGGACCGGTTCAATCGGCTGACGCTTAAGGTCACCGGTGCGACGACTCCCTCGGTCAAGGTCACCTGGGGCGAGCAGTCGAAGGTCTTCGCCGCGGCCGACTTGGCGCGCGGCATCAACCTCGCGGCCGAATTCCCGCAAGGCCCCACGAAGCCGGCGTTCGACAAGATCTGGAAGGCCGTCGGCGACAAGCAGGCTTACGAGACCAAGCAGATCAAGTCGCTCTTCCGCGGCAAGGAAGCCAAGACGGATATGGAAGCCGTCGTGAAGGCCTCGGAAGTCGAGCACGCCAAGCACGTCGCCGCGTTGGCGGCGGCGTATGCTCCGGCGGAGACCCTCCTCAAGTTCGAGGCGGTCAAGTAACCGCGCTTAGCGGCGACGGGCCAAGGCTTGCGTGATGACCACGCAGGCCAAGGCGGCGTTTTCCGCCCGCAAGACCGTCGGTCCGAGCACCACCGGCCGGAACCCCGCGGCGCGGGCCGCCGTGTATTCGGTGGCCGTCAGGTCGCCTTCGGGTCCGATCAGCCAGAGCACCTTGGTCGCGGCGGCGAAGTCGAGTTCACCGACCGGTTGCGCGTCGAACTCGAGGGAGCCCGTGAGGCGAAGCTCGCCCGGAGCGCACGGCGGCAGCGCCGCGAGCCAAGCCTCGAAGCGTGTCGGCAGGGCGATGTGTGCGAGCCACGGATGGCCGGATTGCTTGCAGGCCTCGACCGCCTGCTGTTGCCAGCGCGTTGTCCGCGTGCGCGCCCGGTCGGCGTCGAGCTTCACCTCGCAGCGGGCGGTTTCGAGCGGCAGCACCTCGCTGGCGCCGGCTTCGCAGACGGCGCGGACCAGGTCATCCATGGTGCCGCCTTTGGGCATGCCTTGCGCCACCGCGATGCTCGGGTGGGGTGCCTCGACGGAACGCGTGCGGGTCACTTCGACCACGGAGCCTTCCCCCTCGGCGGTCTCGAGTTTGCCTTCCAGGAGGCGACCTTCGCCATCGAGCAGCACGAGGGCATCGCCGCGGCGGGCACGCAGGCTGCGGACCAGGTGGGCGCTCTCTTCCCCGGAGAGTCGCAGCCGGGAGCCGGTCGTAGCCGTGCGCGCTTGCGCGGGGTCGATCCAGGCGCGGAGGGGGCTCATGCCAGTTGGGCCTCCGGCCGATCGTAAGACGGATCCCAGTCCTTCCACACCGGCTCGAAGCCGGCGGCGCGGAGCATGGCCGCGATCTCGGCGGGCGAGCGGCTGTCATCGATGGCGAATTGCTCGAGCGACGCATCGCGGCCCTCGGAGTAGCCGCCGGGGTTCGTGTGCGAGCCCGCGCTCATCGCGGTGATGCCCAGCTTGCAGACCTGGTCGCGGAAGGCGGGGCGCTCGCGCGTGCTCAGCGTCAGCTCCAGCTCCCCGTTGAAAATCCGGAAGGCGCAGATCGCCTGGACCAGGTCCCGGTCGGTCATCTCGACCTTGGGCTCGATGTCGCCCTCGTGCGGCCGGATGCGCGGGAAGGAGACGCTGAAGCGGCTGCGCCAGTGCTTGCGCTCGAGCCACTGCAGGTGGAGCGCCGTGAAGAAGCACTCCGCGCGCCAGTCTTCGAGCCCGAAGAGCGCGCCCAGGCCGATCTTATGGACCCCGGCGGCGCCCACGCGGTCGGGCGCATCGAGGCGGTAGAGGAAGTCGGCCTTCCGGCCCTTCGGGTGATGCTGGTTGTACGTCTCGCGGTGATAGGTCTCCTGGTAGACCAGCACCGCGTTGAGCCCGTGGCGACGCAGCTCGGCGTATTCCTCCGTCTCGAGCGGTTGGACCTCCATGGAGAGGGAGGCGAAGTGCGGGCGCAGCAGGTCGAGCGCCGACACGAAGAACGGCAGCGCCACCTTCGTGGATTCCCCCGTCAGCAGGAGCAGGTGGTCGAAGCCCAGTTTCTTGAGCGCGCCGGCCTCCACCAGGATTTCGCCCGGACTCAGCGTACGGCGGGCGACCTTGTTGCCAGCGGAGAAGCCGCAATAAGTGCAGACGTTCTGGCACTCGTTGGAAAGGTAGGCGGGCGCGAACAGCTGCATCGTCCGACCGAAACGGCGCACCGTCCGTTCTTGGCTCAGGCGGGCCATCGCCTCGAGGTGCGGGGCGGCTGCCGGGGAGATCAACGCCTGGAAATCGGCCAGGTCGCACACCCCTTGCGCCGCGCGGGCGAGGGCGCGGCGGACGTCGGCGTCGGTCTTCGCGTGCACGCCGGCCAAGACATCATCCCACGGATGGGCGGCATGGACGGCGGCGAACGACATGAAGAGGGTCGGCGTGCGGCCGAGCGGGCTCAGAGCGTGGCGCTGTAGGCCGCGGCGTCGAGCAGTTGGGCGGCTTCGGCGGGGTTCTGCAGCTTCACGCGGATCATCCAGGCGCCGCCGTAGGGCTCGCGGTTCACGAGGTCGGGCGAGTCGTTGAGACCGGTGTTGGCCTCGACGATCTCCGCGGAGACCGGGCAATAGAGGTCGGAAGCCGCCTTCACGGATTCCACGGTGCCGAAGACCTCGCCGGCGGCGAAGCTCTTGCCCACCTTGGGGAGGTCGACGAACGTCACGTCACCCAGCGCGGCTTGCGCGTGGTCGGTGATGCCGATCGTGGCGGTGCCGTCCGCCTCGAGGCGGATCCATTCATGTTCCTTGGTGTAGCGGAGATTGGCGGGGACTTGGCTCATGGTGTGATGTTGTAGGAAGGGAGGATTACTTCACGAACGGTTCGACCGAGACGTGGAGCGGGAGGCGCGTGCCGCGGATGTCGACCGTCAGTTCGGACGAGCCGGCGAAGCCCGCGGCGACGAGGGCGGTGCCGATGGGCTTGTTGAGGACCGGCGAAAGCGTGCCGGAGAGCACTTCACCGACGGCCGTGTCGCCGGCGAAGACGGTGGCCCCTTGGCGGGCGATGCGCCGGTCGGCGAGCGAGAACATGATCACCGAGGAGGGTGGGCCGCCTTCGGCTTGGCGGCGGAGGGCTTCGCGGCCGACGAATTGGGCCTTCGTGAATTTCACCGTCCAACCGAGACCGGCCTGGATGGGCGAGATGCGTTCGGAGATCTCGTGGCCGTAGAGCGGGTAACCCGCTTCGAGGCGGAGCGAGTCGCGGGCGCCGAGGCCGGCGGGGATGAGCCCGTGCGGTTTGCCGGCGGCGAGCAGCGCGCGGGCGACTTGGGTCGCGGAGGCGGCGGGCAGGTAGATCTCGAAGCCGGCGGAACCCGTGTAGCCCGTGCGGGAGACCACGCAGCCGGAGGCGCCGGCCACTTCGCCGACGAGGAAGCCGAAGCGCCGGATCGAAGCGAGCGGCAGCGCCGTCGTCAGCGCAAGGATCTGCTCGGCGAGCGGACCTTGGATCGCCAGCTGGGCCCACGCGGCGCATTCGTCGAGCACTTCGACCTTGGCGGTCCCGATGAGCGAGCGCATCCAGGCGATGTCCTTCTGGGCGTTGGAGGCGTTGAGGCAGATGAGGAACTCCGTCTCGGAGAAGCGGTAGACGATGAGGTCATCGACGCAGCCGCCGTCGGGCTGGCACATCAAGGTGTAGCGGGCCGCGCCGGGCTTCAGCGTCGACAGCTCGTTGGTCATGATACGGTCGAGGAACGCGGCAGCATCCCGGCCGCGGATGCGCGCTTCCCCCATGTGCGAGACGTCGAAGAGGCCGGCCGCCTTGCGGACCGCCATGTGTTCCTCGATGATCCCGGTGTATTGCACGGGCATCTCCCAGCCGGCGAAGGGCACCAGCCGCGCCCCGAGTTCGGCGTGGAGGGCGAAGAGAGGCGTGCGAGCGAGCGTTTCCGACATGCCGCCAAGGTGCGGAGGTTTGCCTGCTCTTCCAACAAAAAAGCCCGGCACGAGGCCGGGCTTTGCGGTGGAAGAACCTCAGGTGGTTACTGGGCGAATTCCTTACGGAGGTCAGCCAGCTGGGCCTTGTACTCTTCTTCGCTGATGGCCTTGGAGCGCAGGCGGAGTTCGAGGAGGGCGACGCGGGCGTTGCGCTCGGCGTAGACGCGGCGCTTGGATTCGGCGATCGCTTCCTTGGCGCCCTTGGTTGCTTCCGCCAGCTTGGCGTCGGCGTCGGCACGGGCGTCAGCCAGGGCCTTCTCGGCGGCAGCCTTGTCGGCGGCCTTTTCAGCCGCAGCCTTTTCTTGGGCGTCGGCGGTGGCCTTCTTGTAGTTTTCGAGCTGCTTGGCCGCTTCGGCCTGCAGTTCGGCGGCGGCCTTGTCGGCGTCGGCCTTGGCGGCGGCGAGCTGCTTGGCTACGTCGGCCTGGAGTTCGGCGATGCTCTTGTCGGCGGCGGCCTTGGCTTCGGCGAGGGCCTTTTCGGCGGCGGCGAGCTTGGCGTTGGCTTCCGCGAGGGCCTTTTCGGCGGCCGCGGCGGCTTCCGTCTTGCTGTCGGCCTTGGCCTGTTCGAGTTGCTTGGTGAGTTCGGCGGCCTTCTTGTCGGCCTCATCCTTGGCGGCGGCGAGCGCCTTGTCGGCGGCGGCCTTGGCTTCATCGCGCTCCTGGCCGGCCTTGCCGACCGCAGCCTTCTGTTCTTCGAGGGCCTGCTGGATGGACGCAAGCTGCTTGGCCGCGTCGGCCTTGGCTTCCTGCACGCCGCCGGAGGCGAGCTTCGTCAGCTCTTCATTGCGGCTGGCGAGGGCCTTGAGGACGTCCTGGGAATTCTGTTGGGCGGCGGCGAGGGCGGCCTTCTCGGCGTTGAACTGGGCTTCCAGTTCGGTCACGCGTTCGGCGGGCGTCTTGCCGTTGGTGGCGCCACGGGCGGCGGCGAGGTCGGCCTGGGCCTTGGCGATCTTGGCGTCGGACGCGGCGAGGGCGGCGGCGACGTCGGCCTTCGCGGCGGCGACTTGCTGGGCGAGTTCGTTGGCGTTGGCCGTTTCGAGCTTGGCCTCGAGGGCGGCGCGGCGCTGTTCGAGTTTGGCGAGGGTGCCGGCGGCGGCGGCGGCGGCGCCGGAGTCGCGTTCGGCGAGGGCGGCCTTGAGGTTGGCTTCAGCTTCGGTGACCTTGGCTTCGGCGGCGGCATCGGTACCCTTCGCGGCGGACGCGCGGGTTTCTTCGAGGGCCTTGCTGATCGCGTCGAGCTTGGTCTTGGCGGTGGCTTCGCGGGCGGCGAGGGCAGCCTTCACCTTTTGGGAAGCTTCGATGACGGCGGCGATGTCGCTCTTGAGGGAGCCGGAAGCTTCGAGGGATTCGCCGTTGGCCTTCTTCACGAGACCCTTGAACTCGGCCTCGTCGCCTTCCGGTACGGAAACTTCACCGGCGGCAGGCAGCTTGGTGAGGGTGATGTTCACCTTGGAAGGGAAACCGAAATCCATGGAGCCCTTGTCATTGCTGCGGAGGGTGGGCTTTAGGTAAGTGACCTCAGGGGAGAAGCCGCCCTTGCCTACGGCGAGTTCGTAGTTGGAGCTGCGATCGAGCGTGACGGTCGTCGGCGTGCGGCCCACGGCGACGCCGTTGAGACGAACCGCTGCGCTCGGCGGGTTGGAAGTCACCGAGATCGTGTCTACGAGCGCGGGGTCAACGGAGGTCGTGCAACCAGTGATACCGGCGCAAAGAACGAGGAGGGATACGGGGAGACGCATGGTGCGGGGATAGGAGGCCGATTTCCGTTGAAAAGGGCACAGGGTTCAACCCCTAAAACGACCCTCGGCCCAAGGTTGACAGGCTCAGTCGCCCGAAAACACTCGGTAGGCCGAGGGAATCGCCAGCATAGCTCAGTTGGTAGAGCAGCCGCCTTGTAAGCGGCAGGTCATCGGTTCAAGTCCGATTGCTGGCTCCCCGGGGCCTTTCAGCCTCCGGACCAGTTGGGTCCACGGCGGAGGGCATCGGCGGTGCGTACCACGGGCTGGAGCGCGGCGAGGTCGTGCGCCCGGATCATCGCACACCCTTGGGCGATACCCCACGTGACCGTGGCATGGTGGGCGGCCTCGCGCTTGAGCGGGTCGGGTTCGCCCAGCACCAAGCCGAGCGTCGATTTCCGGCTGGTTCCGAGCAGTACGGGGAAACCGAGGGCCGTGAGTTGCGAAAGGTTGCGGACGAGCAGCAAATTCTGGCTGGGCGTCTTCCCGAACCCGAAGCCGGGGTCGGTCCACAGTTGCTCGGGGCGGATGCCCGCATCGGTGGCCAGGCGGAGGGAGCCTTGGATGTCGCGGAGGATTTCGGGCCAAAAGTCCTTATAATTGGCTTCTTTCCGACGATGCATGAGGATCAGCGGGCAGCCGGCGCGGGCGCAGACTTGGGCCATCGGCGACACGTCACCCTGGAGGTTGTGCCGTGCGCCTTCGACGTCGTTGATCAGGTCGGCGCCCTCCGCGAGCGCCGCGGCGGCGACCTCCGCCTTGTAGGTGTCGATCGAAAGCGGGGTCCGAGGGAGCCGTTGGCGGAGGAGGCGCAAGGTCGGTAGCAGGCGGTCGAGTTCGGCGGCGGCCTCGAGGGGTTGGCTGCCGGGCCGGGTGGATTCGGCGCCCAAGTCGAGGACATCGGCTCCGGCGGCGAGTAAAGCCTCGGCTTGGCGGAGGGCGGCCTCGGGGGTGGTCAGCTGGCCACCGTCGGAGAAGGAGTCGGGCGTCAGGTTGAGGATTCCCATGAGAAGGGTCCGCTCGCGCCAAGAGGGGAGGGGGGTGCCATGAGGACTGCGCCAGGACATGGATGAGGGGGTATGCGGAGGCTGCTGGGGTGCAACCTCCAAGGCTCCCAAGGGGTAGAAGCGAACCCCACCGTTTGCATTAGCATGCTTCATGGGGATTATTGATTCATAAATATTTGTTTGTTAATAACTTATGAAATATAATCTCCATAAATGAATGATGTCGGGCAAGTTTGTGCCCTTAGTCGAGGGCGGGGCTTGCAAATAACGTTTTTTTTACGACTTTGCGAGCAGTTCGCACTTCACGCTTCACCCATGTTTTCTCGTCTTTTCCAACGGGTCGCCCTTTTCGTCGCCCCTCTCTGCCTCTTCTTGATGAGCGGTTGCTCCAAGGAGGACCTCACGGTGCGCCAGTCGACCCTGGATCCGAAGGGTCCGGTCGCCCAGATGCAGTATGATGTTTTCATGGACACGGTTTACCTCGTCGTCGTCCTCTTCGCCTTGGTCGGCGGCCTCCTCGTCTACGCCGTCATCCGTTTCCGCGCCCGCCCGACCGATGACCCCAAGCCCATCCTCGAAGAAGGCCACGGCAACCCGCTCATCGAAATCGGCCTCATCACCGCATCCATCGGGGCGCTCGTCTTCATCGCGATCCCGACCCTGAGCGCGATCTGGTACACGCACGACGTGCCGGCCGAAGCCGTCCCGACCTCGAAGCTCTCCGCTTGGTATCCGCGCGTCGGCGCCGACGGGAAGGAAAACTACCCGAAGGCCGTCGAGGACCAGGTGCTGGAAATCGACGTCATCGGCAAGCAGTGGTGGTTCCGTTTCGAATACCCGCAGCTCGGCCTGACCAGCGATGCCAAGCACACCGTCCCGAACGAGATCGTCATCCCGAAGGGGAAGGCCGTCCGCATCAACCTGCGTTCCGAAGACGTCATCCACTCCTTCTGGATCCCGAAGATCGCCGGCAAGGTCGACCTCATGCCGGGCCGCAAGAACAGCATGTGGATCCAGGCCGACCAAGTCGGTCACTACTACGGCCAGTGCGCCGAATTCTGCGGCGATTCGCATGCCTACATGCTCTTCCGTTGCGAAGTCGTCGAGCCCGCCGCGTTCGAGGCTTGGGTGAAGGCCCAGAAGGCGCCGGCCCCGGAGCCGACCCCCGGTTCGAAGGCCGCCAAGGGCAAGGAAATCTTCGCCGCCAAGACCTGCGCGATGTGCCACAACGTCACCGGCCAATTCGGCGCGGGCATGTTCGGTCCCGACCTCACGCACGTCGCCTCGCGCAAGTCGCTGGCCGGCGCTTGGCTCGACAACCGCGACCCGAAGGCCCAGCTCGCCCTCGAGAAGCAGGAGAAGAACACCGAAGCCTCGGTCCCGGTCGACCCCGCCACGCTCAAGGCCAACCTCATCAAGTGGATCGGTTCGTCCGGCACCTCGCACGGCGCGGACGGCAAGCCGACCAAGGACGTGAAGCCCGGCAACCGCATGCACTACTACGCGATGTTCAACGTCGCGGGCCTCAATGTCTCGAAGCAGCAGTTCACCGCCGAGGAACTCGACTGCCTCGCCGAATACCTCCTCACCCTGAAGTAATCCCTTTCGCCCCCTTACGCAGATGTCCCACGATTCGCACCACGCCCCCGTCGCCGACAAGATGGAGCTCGCGCCTGAGCGCAGCGACCTCGGCTTGTTCCGCCCCGACCGCACCCGCGGTTTGTTCGACTGGTTGACCACCGTCGACCACAAGAAGCTCGGCATCATGTACGGCGCCTTCGCGATGCTCTTCTTCCTCGTCGGTGGCGTCGAGGCCCTGGCGATCCGCACGCAGTTGGCCCGCCCGGACAACGACTTCGTCACGGCGCGCATGTACAACCAGCTGTTCACGATGCACGGCACCACGATGATCTTCCTCGGGGTCATGCCGCTCTCGGCCGCGTTCTTCAACTTCCTGGTCCCCCTGCAGATCGGGGCCCGCGACGTGGCTTTCCCCCGCTTGAACGCCTTCTCGCTCTGGACGTTCGTCGCCGGCGCCTTGGTGCTCAACGGCAGCTGGCTCTTCGAGTTCGCCCACCTCGCCGGCTGGTTCGACAACTTCGCTTGGCACAAGGCCTTGGTCTACACCGATTTCGCCCCGGCCAACGGTTGGTTCAGCTACGCGCCCCTCTCCGGCACCTTCGGTCAGGCCAACGCCGCCCTGCAGGCGCCGCGCTTCACCGGCGTCGGCACCGACTTCTGGATCATCGGCATCCAGATCCTCGGCGTCGCCTCGCTGGCCGCTTCCTTCAACTTCATCTGCACCATCGTGAACATGCGCGCCAAGGGCATGACCATGATGCGCCTCCCGGTGTTCACGTGGATGACCCTCGTCACCTCGATCCTCATCATCCTGGCCTTCCCGGCCATCACCGTCGCCCTGATCGAGCTCATGTTCGACCGCCAGTTCGGCGCGAACTTCTTCAACCCGTCCGCGGGTGGCCAGCCCGTCCTGTGGCAGCACCTCTTCTGGATCTTCGGTCACCCGGAAGTGTACATCCTCGTCCTCCCGGCGATGGGCATCGTCTCCGAAATCCTGCCGACCTTCACGGGCAAGGCCCTCTTCGGTTACCCGATCATCGTCTTCTCGGGCGCGGTCATCGGCTTCCTCGGCTTCGCCGTCTGGAGTCACCACATGTTCACCACCGGCCTGGGTCCGATCCCGACCGCCGCGTTCTCGCTCCTCACCATGGCCATCGCCGTGCCGACGGGCGTGAAGATCTTCAACTGGCTGGGCACCATCTGGGGCGGTCGCATCCGCTTCACCCCGCCGATGGTCCTCGCCCTCGGGTTCATCTGGATGTTCATGTGCGGCGGTTTCTCCGGCGTCATGCACTCCTCCGCCCCGGCGGACTCCCAGCAGCAGGACAGCTACTTCGTCATCGCGCACTTCCACTACGTGCTCCTCGGCGGCGTGCTCCTCGGCCTGATGGCCGGCTTGTACTTCTGGTTCCCGAAGATCTTCGGCCGCATGCCCAACGCGGGCATCGCCTACCTCGCCTCGGGCATGGTCATCCTCGGCTTCAACCTCGCCTTCGGTCCGATGCACTACCTCGGCCTCGCCGGGATGCCGCGCCGCACCCACACCTACCATGCCGGCAACGGCTGGGAGACCTGGAATTACGTCGCCACCATCGGCGCCTTCATCCTCGGCCTCGGCGTCTTCCTCGCCTTCGTCAACCTGGTCTACACCGCCTTCAAGGGCGTCAAGTGCGCCAGCGATCCTTGGAATGGCCGCACGCTCGAGTGGTCCCTGCCTTCCCCGGTGCCGGAGTACAACTTCGCCCGCAGCCCGATCATCGCCAGCCGCGACGTGTTCTTCGAGCACAAGCATGGCGTGCATCGTTTGGCCTACGACAACGACGGCGGCGAAGCCGGCGTCCACATGCCGAGCCAGTCCTGGTTCCCCCTCGTCGCCGGCGTCGGCTTCCTGATCATCGGCTTCGGCATGCCGATGATGGCGATGGGCGTCCCCCATGCCGGTTGGATCGTGATCGCCGGCCTCGGCGTCATGTTCATGGGCATCTGGCTCTGGGCCCTCGAAGGCCCCGGTGGCTACATGCTCAAGACCCCGTCCGACCCGCACGGCGCCGCCGCGCAGGCCAAGGCCGAATCTTCGGCCTACTGATCACCCTTCCCGCCACTTCCCATCTTTAGCACCATGTCTCAAGCCGCCGACGCGACCCACGCGCACGCCCCCACTTCCACGGGGATCGACCACAAGAAACTCATCATGTGGCTGTTCCTTGCTTCGGACTGCATGTTCTTCGGGACGCTGATCTCGACGCACCTGCTGTACCGCAAGCTCTACCCGACGGGCTTCACCGACGCCGAGGGCCACCAGCAGTTCATCCAGAAGCTCTTCAACATCGAGCTGACGTCCTTCTCGACGTTCATCCTCCTGATGTCGTCGTTCCTGATGGCGCTCGCGGTGTCCGCCATGCACAAGGGGCAGCTGAAGTCCTTCCGCCGCAACGTGCTGGGCGTGATCTTCTTCGGCCTCATCTTCCTGGGCTGCCAGGTCTACGAGTTCACCCACTTCTACCACCAGGGCCTGACGATCCAGAACAGCGTGTTCGGTTCGACCTTCTACGTCCTGACCGGCACGCACGGCACCCACGTCGCCATCGGCATCCTCTGGCTCGTCCTGCTCTACTTCTACAGCTTCACCGGCAAGCTCACCGGCCACATGGCTGGCTTGGACGTCGAAGTTGCGGGCCTTTACTGGCACTTCGTCGACATCGTCTGGATCATCATCTTCACGGTCGTGTACCTCGTCGAGTACCTCGGGCCCAGCGGTTTCTGGGGCACCGGTCTGCCGCTCGCCCAATAATCCCCCAGCCCTCTTTACGCCATGTCCGAAGCCGTCGCCCACGACCCCGACTTCCTCGCCGAAGAAGTCCGCCGTTACCACCACTTCATCACGCTGGCCCTCTGGCTGGCCGCCATCACCGGCGCGGAGATCGTCCTGATCTTCCTGCCCGTGCCGATGCCGGTCATCCTGACGGCGCTCTCGCTGATGTCCGCCATCAAATTCTTCGCGGTCATCCTGTGGTTCATGCACCTGATCTACGACCACAAGCTCTTGTTCTGGATCTTCATGTGCGGCATGGTGCTCGCGTTCGCGACCTACGCGGCGGTGCTGGCCCTGTTCTCCGTCGACCGCATCGATACGAAGTGGTTTAGCTAAACCCGGCCGATGCGCCGGCTGAGGCTCTTCCTGTTGGTTGGCCTGTGCTTCGGCGCAGGGTGCCGACGGGAAGAGCCTCCTGCTTTTCAGGGGTTGTCGCAGGCGGCCTATGTTTGGCGCCAAGGGTGGGATGCCGCCGCCGTGGCTTCCTTGGCGCCCGCGGAACTTCCGCCCGAGGTGGAGGCGCTCATCGTGCTGGTCGGCGAATGCGGCCTCGGTCATCCCCCGCGGGCCGTCCGCCCGCCGTGGCCGCAACTGCGCGCCACCGGTCGGCCGGTGTCATTGGCGGTCCGCATCGGCACCGGGTCCGCGCTCGGGGGCGCGGCGGAGCCTGACTTGCAGCCGGGCTTCGCGCTCTTGCGCGAGGGACTCGCCGCCGCGCACGCGGCGGGGCTCACGGTCACCCAGGTGCAGGTCGACTTCGATTGCCCCGAGCGCCTGTTGTCCGCTTACGCCGAGCGCCTGCAGGCGTTCAAGCGGTCCGCCCCCGGCTTGGCGGTGACGATCACGGCCTTGCCGAGTTGGCTATCGGCCCCCGGTGGCGGGACGCTCCTGAAGTCGGTGGATGGTTTCACGCTGCAGGTGCACGCCACCCAGCGGCCCAAGGCCCAAGAGCCTGCGCGGTTGGTCTCCGCGCGCGCGGCGTTGCGCTGGATCGCCCAGGCCGAGGCGCTTGGTCGCCGTCCCTTCCGCGTCGCCTTGCCGACCTATGCGTACGTGGCGTGCTACGCGCGCGCGGGGACCTTCTTGGGCGTGCGGGCCGAAAGCCGCGAACTGCCTGCGGGCACGGCCTTCACGCAACTCATGCCCGCCGAGACGGCGGAAGTCGCCGAAGTGTTGGCGGTGCTGAAGTCGGGCCGCCATCCGCTGGTCCGCGGGGTCGATTGGTTTCGGTTGCCCTTCCCGGGTGATCGGCAGAACTGGACCCGCGCCGGCCTCGGCCAGGTGGTGCGTGGCGAGTCGCTGGCGGACTACTGTCGCGTGGAGTTGCGGGCGCAAGGCGCCCTGACGGACCTCGTCGTTTATAATCCGACGGAGCAGCCGCTCGCCTTGCCGCCGGTGCAGGTCCGTTGGACCGGTGCCGCGTGGGTCGGGGCCGATGCCGCGTTGGGCTGGGAGGTCGCTCCGCCGGCCGGCGACGCGGTGCGCTTCACCGTCGATCCGCGGGCGGGGTTCCTTGCTCCCGGTGAGCGCCGGGTCTTGGGTTGGCTGCGGCTCACGCAGCCGGCGGAGCGCCTGACCGCGGAAGTCGTCGGCGAACAACTTTCCCGATAAAAGGTTTTCCCGCTGCCTGCCCATCGCTAGAAACGACGGGTGCATCGCTGGCGTTCACTCCCTTTGTCGCTCTTCGTTTGGGTGGGCGCCGCCTTGGCTTGGGCGTGCACCGGGGAGTGGACCGAAACGAGCGCGCTGCAGGTCGGCGATGCCGCCTTGAAGCGGCCGCTCGAATCGAGCTGGTCGGAGGACTTGACCACGCTGCTCGGTCCGTCGACCCCGGCCTTGAGCATCGCGGAGACCGAGCAGGTGCTCGCCGCGGTGGTCGCCTTGCTCGACCGGGAACTGGCGCGGCAACCGCATCCCCGCCGCGCAGAGCTCGTCCGCCTGGCCGCCTTGCACCTCTCGCTGCTCACGGCCGGTGAGCATGGACTCGTTTACAAGGATAAGCAGGGCCAGTGGTGTTTCCGTTCAGCAAACCTCGCGCACCCCTTGCCCGACGACCTGCCGCCGGGCGCCACCACGGTGCTCCGCCCGGTCAAGATGGTGGCCCCCGAGGCCCTACCCAAACTGCTGCGCGACCTGCCCGAGGAGTTCCGTTTCTACATCCGATCGCTCTCGTTGGAGCGCGCCGATGCGGTGGCACTTTGCGAGGCCTTGCTCGCGCTCCCGCCCGCGCAACGCCGCAATCTCTCCGCGCTGGCGGCCTACCGGCAGGCCCGCCTGCGCATGGCGTTGACCGATGACCTCGCCGAAGACGCTGGGGAAGCGGACGTGCAGGCGATCCGCCGCGACCTCGAACTGGTCAAGGAATTGGTCGCCGCCGGCCACCCCGCGATCGCGCACCTCGACCTCGCGGCCGAAGGGTGGATCGCGCGCACCTACCTCTACGGCTCATCGTTGGAGTCCGTCTACAACCCGCAGGACCCGGCGGTCGACCCCGCCCGGGCCTTGCAGGCTTACGCGCGGCTTTACCGCTGCGGCGACGGGACCGCCCGCGACTCCATCGAGCACGTCTTGCGCGCCGTCCTCGCTTCGGGCGAGCTGGCCCCCCTGACGAAAGATCCCCTGCATCGCAAGTTGACGACGGCGTACCTGTGTTCCGCCCGCCAGTTGTCGCACAATGGGGTCGGCGGTTTCGCGGCCGAGCTCAACGCCGACATCGTCGCTTGGCTGCAGGCCCTGCGGACGGCGTCGGTGGATTTCAAGGAAGACGCGGTGCGCCTCGCCGCCCTCCAGTATCGCTTGGGCCAGTGGGACGAGTGCGCGGCGACGTTGCGGTCGGCTCCCGCCGACGATGCGACGGCCCAACTGCTCGCGGCCCGTTTGCGGGTGCGGACGGGCGACCAGCTCGGCGCCACTCGGGCGCTCCGCACCTTGGCGGCCAAGCGCATCCCGCCACCTTCCCCGGGTGAGGCCCAGGAAGAGGCGTTGCGCAGTCCGCCTTATTTCTCCTTCCACGGGATCGATTACAGCTATGATTTCGTCGACTTGGGCGTTCCCGGCTACGACAGCATGGCCTACGCCACCAGCGAGTACGACACGTACACCTTCGACTTCGGTCGGCCGGCGGGCGCCATCAGCCGCGCCCGGGTCGAGTTGGCGGTGCTCGAGCTCCACTACGGCCATTACGTGTCGGCGATGAACCTTTTCTACAACGAGGGCATGCGGGAAGACGGTGACTACATCGCCGAGTGTCTCCTCACGACGGATGAGCTCAAGGCGGCCGTCGACCGCTTTTGGCGGATCAAGCCAGGTGAAGCCAAAGGCGGCGATGTCCATGAATACGGCGTGCCGACCCCCGAGCATGTGCGGGCCCTCCTGGGGCGCCGTCTCTTCCGCGATGGCCGTTGGGCGGAGGCCGTCCCTTACCTGCCGACGGATCGCCAGCGGACCTTGCGCGCGTTCATGGCGTACATGCGCATCGCCCAAGACCCCCAGCAGTCGCCGCGGGCGCGGGCCGATGCCTATTGGAGGGCCGCGCTCAACGTGCATGCCTACGGCGAGAATTACCTCTTCTGCGAACTCGGCCTGGAGTGGACCTCGTCGTCGGATGAGCATTGGTATGACCTCCGAGGCCTGCCGATTCAGCGGGTCCGTCCGATCCTCGATGAGCCCGAGAATCTATTGGCGCCCCCGACCGAAGATGAGGTCAAGCGGGCCGAGGCGTGGGCGGCCCGGCATCTCATCCCCGAAGGACGCATCTACCGGGATGCGAGGTATGAGGCGCATCGCCTCTGCTTGGAGGCGGCGAAGCAGCTGCCGGACGACGACCTTGCCGGGGCGCAGATCCTCCACTTTGCCGGCAGCCTCCTCAAGTATCGCGACCCACCCGCCGCCCAGGCGGCTTACCGTCAGCTCGCCACGCGGTTCCGGGGGACGCCCCTCGGGGCGGAAGCGCGCCGCAAACATTGGTTCTCCCGGTTTGCGGTCGAGCCGGATCCGGATTGGGTGTTGAAGCTCAGCAAACTCAAATGAACGTCCCGCTTCACTGGCATACCGAGCCGCTCCTGCTTCTCCTCGTGGTCGGCGTGTCCTGGGCGTACGCGCTGGCCTGCGGTCCGCTGCGGGCCCGCTGTGCGCCGGGCTTGCAGGCCTACCCCCGTGGGTACGCGATCTGCTTCCACACGGGCGTCGTGGTCGCCTACATCGCGGTCGGCTCCCCCCTCGACCAGATCGGCGAAGCCTTCCTTTTTTCCGCGCATATGATGCAGCACATGTTGCTCATCTACATCGCGGCCCCGCTGATCGTCCTCGGCCTCCCGCCGGAGTTGACGGATCCCTTCCTGGAGGCCCGCCCGCGGTTGCTCAAGGTCGCCCGTTTCTTGGTCCACCCGCTGGTGGCCGGCTTGATCTTCAACTTCAACTTCTCGGTTTGGCATTTCCCGGAGCTCTATGAAGCCGCCTTGCGCGACCGGACCCTCCATATCATCGAACACTGGTCGATGTTCCTGCCGGCCATCCTCATGGTCTGGCCGCTCGTTTCCCGTTCCCGCCTCCTGCCGCGCATCAGCTTCGGGGGCGCCATGGTCTATTGCTTCATGCTGATGATCGCCGACCTTCCCCTCTGGGCGGTCCTCATCTTCGGCGAGCACCCCATCTACGAGACCTACCGCTTGGCCCCGCGGATCACTTCGCTGACCGCCAGCGCGGACATGATCCTCGGCGCGGCCATCATGAAGGGCTTCAACGAGGTCTTCGCCTTGGTCAACATGGCCTTGGCGTTCTTCCTCTGGTACAAGCGCGACCGCTGAGCGCTCAGTGCTTGGATGCGCGGCGGAGCAGGCTGACCGCCACGAGGACGACGATGAGGTTCGGCAACCAGACCAGCAGGTCGGGGCGGTAGGCCGGATTCTTGACCCACGCCGCCGCCGAACTCAGGACGTAGTAGCTCAACGCCACGGCGAGGGCGACGGCGGCGTTGACGAAGGTTTCGGAGCGTCCGACGCGTACGGCCAGGGGCACGGCGAGCAGGGCCAGCGAGAAGATGGAGAACGCGGAGGCCAGATGCGACATCAGCTGCGTGCGCGGCATCATCCGGCTCTCGGCGAGTTGGGCGGGCGTGGCGTTCGGCGGCACCTGCCAGCCCTGGTCCATGAGCGCGAGCAATTCCGACGTCGTGTGCCACCGCAGCTTCTTGTCGTAACCGCTGCCATCCTTGAAGACGCCGCTGACCGGGAATTCCAGCGGGGCTTGCCCGGCCTCCTTGGTCACGGAGGGGTATTTGAAACCATCGTCTCCCGGGCGGCGGGTGTCGACCTGGGCGGAGATGGCGACCAGACGCAGCACCGCGGAGCCGTCGGGCTTATCGACCTTCGTCAGGCGGCCTTCGGCGGTATGGATGGTCTCGAAAAGCCGACCCTCGGCGTCGAGGCGCCAGATCCAGAGGTCGCGGAGCACGGGGCCGTTGCGTTCGCGCGCTTGGATGATCAGGCCCTTGAACTGGCGGTTGATCTCCCCGGGGGTGATGAGGCTGGCCGGATTGTCCTTCACCGAGCCCATCAGGACGCGGCGGTATTCATCGTTGGAGCGCGTGGCGACCTCGAGGTTGATCCAAGCGGAGGCGAGCGCCAACCCGGCGGCCAGCAAGAGAGCCGGGGCGGCGATGCGGAGCAGGCTCAAGCCCCCCGCCTTCATGGCCGTCAGCTCGTGTTGCGCCCCCATCCGTCCGAAGGCCATGAGCACGCCCGTGAGCATGCCCAGCGGAAGGACGTACGGGATGAGTCCGGGCAAGAGCAGGCCGATCAGTTCCAGCCCCTCGAACGCGGTGACGCGTCCGGCGGCGATCGCACCGGCGACTTGGCTGAGCACGTTGCCGGCCGCCATCACGAAGATGAACGCACCCGTGGCCACGCCGCCGGCAACGGCGGTCTCGGTCAAGACATGGCGATCGAGGATGCGCACGGGCCCATCCAAACCCGCGACGCGAATTTGTCCAAGGACAAACCCTTAAGGGGCCTGCATCTGGTCGAGGTTGGCCGGTAAGGCCCCGCCCCAGATCGGCTCAAGCTCGGTGGACTTCACCCAGCCCCCCTTGCCGTCGGCAGAAGTGACGAAGGTGTGGCCGTTGAACCTGCGCCCCGTGCGGAGGACATCTCCCTCGGCCGTTCCGTTCAAGGCTTCGCCCAAGGCGGTCGGAGTCAATTTGACGGAGACGTCCGTGCGGCGTACCACCGCGCGGCTGGCGAGGGTGTAGGCGCCGTAGAGCCCGGGGATGCTGAGGGCGAACAAGGTCGCGCTGGTGATGAGCACGCGTTGCGTCCAATCCCCCATCGGCTGCCGGCGAAGCTTGGGCACGAGGACCGCCAAAAGCGTGCCCCAAAAGCCCAGCGCCCCGAGGATCAGCCAGAGGTCGGCGCCGAGGAAGGCGGCGTAGTTCTCGGACCAGGTTTGCGTCGGGCGATCCGTGCCGCCGGCCCCTTGGGCGTGCTTGATGCCCGCCAAGGCGACGGGATCGCGCGGGCTCAAGAGCAAGGCGCGTTCCCAGCAGACCATCGCCCGGCCTTTATGGCCCAACTTCCACTCGGCGTTGCCGATGGCGGCGAGCAATTCGGCGGTGACCCCGTTCTGTTCGGCTTGGGCGCGCCAGGTCTGGAGGGCCTCGACGTAGTCGCCGCGTTCGTAGGCGGCTTCACCCACGCCGGCGGAGAGCGTCGCCGTGGCGCCCAAGAACCAGAGGGCCAAGAGATGCAGCGCGCGGCTCATAGTTGGGCCTCCAAGGTATTGAGCATGGCCTGAAGTTGCGCGTCCTCGGCGATGGCTTGGGCGGCATCTTTGGCGCCGTATTTCTCGCCATCCGCCGCGAGGAACACGGCGGTCAAGAGGGTGAGGTCCGCCGAGGGCAAGGCGCGGAGGATGTCGCTTTGCGTCAGCGCCAGGGGTTCGGCTTGAAGAAGCGGAGCGGCGCCGGCGCGCAGGCCTTGCGTGATGGCGCGGGCGTAGGCGGCGTAGTCTTGGCGCCGGTGGGCCTCTTGGGCGGCGGTGCGGTAGCGGCGGAGGGCGAGCCGCGCGCGCCGGCGGACTAGGATTTCGGGATGGGCGGCGAAGTAACCGACCACGCCGATGACCAACGTGGCCAGCAGGAGGGCCAGCAAGGCGGCGGAGTTGGAGAGCCAGAACGGCCGGGAGGCGGCGAGGGGTTCGATCTTCGCGACGCCCTTCGCACCCGCGGCCACGGCGGGCGGGAGCAATCCGGTGATGGTCTTGGCCGCCGGGGTGCCGAGTTTGGCCGAGGGATCCATCGTGACCAATTCAACCTTGGCGGGGGCGTTGCCGCTGACCTTCACCGCGACGGAGATGAACTCCACGGACTCGAACGATTTGCTGTCCGGGTTGAAGGTCGCGAAACGGACCGCCGGGGTCTTCTGTTCGCCGGGCAGGCGCGGCACGAGCGTGTAGATGAACGTACGCCGACCTTCGCTCCGTCGCTGGCGCAGTTCCGAGGCCAAGGTGACATCCCATGCATCCGTGCCGGGGATCTCGGGCGCCACGATCCGTTCCAAATTGCCTTCGCCGACCAGCGTGAGCTTCAGCTTGATCGGTTCCCCGACTTCCGGGAAGCGGTTGGAGAGGTCGGGCGGGGTCGTTTCCAGCTTGCCGATGGAGCCCCCCCAGTCGGCGGGCCGGCCCGTTTCCGGGACGTGCTCAACGGTGAGCTTGCGGCGGAAGTTGAACGGGCGGTCCCGGCCGGAGGCGTTCAGCGAGGTGATGCGCTCGCCCGTGTTCACGAGCATGATGCCGCTCAGGTTTAATTCCCCTTGGCCCGCCCGGATCGGCGTGAGGTCGAAGGCCTTCGTCAGGCCATGCCCGTCCTGCAGGGGTTGGGTGAAGGATGAACCCTCGGTTTGGAAGTTGAAGCCCTCGGCCTCGCATTCGAGACCGAACGTCCCCGTCACCGTCTCCTGTTCGCTGCCGCGCATGACCACGCTGCCGGCGATCTTTTCGCCGACATAGAAGGTGCGGTCGGGCAGGACGAGTTCGGCGCGGGCGCGACCTTCCTTGCGGTAGCCGGTCTGGCCGCTGACGATCAAGGTGATGGCGGGCACCACCACCATCTGCGAAGGGAAGCGGGCGTTGAAGGCCGGCAGCACGTAGGTGCCTTCTTCTTCGGGGGCGACGCCCGAGAAGTTCAGCGTGGCCTCGGTGGCGTTGGCGCGGAACACCTGCCCGGAGAAACGGAGGGCCATGCCGCGCGGCGGCTTGATTTCCTTGCCCACTTGGTTGGCCGGGCCGAGGACCTCGTCGGATTCGATGCGCACCTGGAGGCGGAACGGTTGGCCCGGTCCGCAGACCGGCGGCGTGATCTCCCACGTGACGTGGTTCTCGGCGCGGACGAGGCTCGTCGCGACGCAACAGGCGAGGATGGCGAAGAAGGCGCGCATCTCAGTAATCCTTCTTCTTCGCCTCGCCCGAAGGCTTGTTGCCGCCGGGGCCGTTGCCGGGTTTGTCGGTGGTCGGCATCTTGCGGCCGAACTCGCCCTTCAGGCTTTCGAGGGAACTGCGGGCCTCCTGTTCGGTCATCCGCTTCTCGTCGCCTTCGCGGGGGTCGGTCTTGCCGCCCTTGCCGTTCTTGGGCTTCTGCATCCCTTCGGGGAGGAAATTCTCGTCGTCGTCGCCTTCGCCCTCGGCGTTCTGCGGGAGCTTGTCCGGCGGGATGCGCTTGGCGAGTTCCCGGATGACGTTGCGGAGTTCTTCCTGCTTCTTGCGTTGGTCGGCGATGGTTTCTTCGAGCGCGAGGGTTTCCTTCTTCAGGGCCCGCAGGAGTTCCTCGATGGCCTCGGCGTTCCGCAGCGAAGGCTGGTCCTTCGCGTCGAGTTCATGGGCGCTGCGGAAATCGCCGACGGAGCGGACCCAGGTGGCGATGACGCCCGCGCGTTTCGCGACCATCGCTTCTTCCTTGGGGATAAGCTTCTTGACGGTGCGGTAGGTGCCGATGCCGCCGCCGAGGGCGGAGACCGCCGGGACGTAGTCGGGCTCCTTCCCGGCCGCCTTGGCCTTGTCGATGATCTCGATCTGGTCCTGCATGTCCGAGATGTCCGCGTCGGACGCCTCGAGGTAGGAGCGCGCGATGGAAAGTTCGGTGACATCGCCGACGGTCTTGCCGCCAAGGGCGACCTTGCCGCGCCCGAACCGGACGTGGCCGAGGTTATGCAGGGCCGGTAGGCGCAGCACGTCGTCGTTGCGGGCCAAGGAAGCCTTGAGCGCTTCCTCCGCCCCGACCAGGTCGCCTTGCTGCAGGCGCAGCGTGCCGCGGTTGTGCAATTCGCGGGTATCCAGCAGGGCGAGTTCGTCGGGGGCCTTCTCGGCGGCGAGGGTCGTGGCGGCGATGAGGAGCAGGGGGAGGAGCGTTTTCATCGGGGGGACGAGCGGCGGGTGGACAGGAGCGATTCGAGGACGATCAAGGCGAGGGCCAGCGAAAGGAACCACTCTTCGCGCGGGACGCCGCGGCGCGTGGTCCCGGTGCCGTCGGTGCCGGCCTGGATCGCGAGGCGGAGCGCTTCCATGCCTTCGCCGGCTTGGCCGAGGCGCACGAAGCGGCCGTTGGTGGTTTCCGCGACCTTGGCGAGGGTCGCCTCATCCAGTCGGCTGCGGATCTCTTCCCCGCTGGCGTCCTTGAGGGTATCCGGCGAACCGAGCGCGCTGATCACGGTGATCGGACCGCCCGCGGGCGTGCCGACGCCGATGCTGTGGACGACCAAGCCTTCGCGGGCGAGTTGCTTGGCCGCATCCACGCCGCCGGCTTCGAGGTCTTCGCCATCGGTGAGCAGCAAGACCAGCTTGCGGTTGCGGTTCTTGGCGAAGGCCGCCTCGGCCTCTTCCAGCGCGCGGCCGATGTCCGTGCCCGGCACCTGGATGCTCGTCGTATCGGTCTCTTCCAAGGTCCGGAAGAACGCGTCGTAGTCGCGGGTCAAGGGGCACTGCAGGAAGGCTTGGCCGGAAAACGCCACCAGCCCGACGCTGCCGGTGCCTTTGCGCCGCACGAAGTTCGCGATGGAAGCCTTGGCGCGGGCGAGGCGGTTGGGGCGCATGTCCCCGACGAGCATGGACTTCGAGACATCGAGCACGAAGACGACGTCTTCCGTGGTGGCGCGTTGCTCCGTGATTTCGACGCCCCAACGCGGGCCCGCCAAGGCGACGCCGATGAGCGCGATGGCGGCGGTCACCGCGAGGTCCTTGCTGAGGCGACGGGTGGTCGAGTAGCCGGCGGTGAGCCGACCCAAGAGCCGTTCGGCGGCGAACGAGGCCAAGCCTTGGCGGCGGCGGTGCTCGGTCCAACGCAGCCCCGCCAAGCCCGCGAGCGCGACGACGGCGGCCACGGCGAGGAGCCACGGGGTTTCGAAATGGAAGTCGGCGAAGTCCATCGATCAGGGCGCGCGCGGGCGGTAGAGGCCCAGGAGGAGTTCGGCGAGGAGCAAGGCGAAGGCCGCGACGATCCAAGCGTAGCGGTGGCTCTCGTAGGTGACGCTCTCGCGGATCTTCACCTCGGTCCGTTCGAGGCGGTTGATCTCTTCGTACACGCGGGACAGCTCGTCCTTGTCCAGCGCCCGGTAGAAGCGGCCGTTGGTCAGCTTCGCCATCTTCTCGAGCATCTCGTAGTTGGCGGGGTTGATGGTCTGCATCGGGATCGTCTTGCCGAAGGGGTCGCGGATGATCTGGCCGGTGCGGAGGTCGAACTGGGGCAGGACCGTAGGCTCGTTCTTCCCGAGGCCGACCGTGTAGAGGCGGATGCCGAGCGCCGCGGCCAGCTCGGCCGAAGGCACCGGCAGGATGGCCTTGCTCATGTTGTCGTCGCCGTCGGTGAGCAGGATGAGGACCTTGGAGTTCTTGCCCTTCAGGTTCTTCATGCGGTCGAGCGCCATGGCCACGCCGTCGCCGATCGCCGTACCCGCTTCGCGGATGATCCCGATGTGCATGCGGTCCACGCCTTTGCTGACCCAGTCACGGTTGATGGTGATCGGGCTGAGGAGGTAGGGCTTGCCGGAGAAGACCACGGCGCCGATGCGATCGTCGGGCCGCTTCGAGATGAAGTCCTGGATGACGCTGTGGCTGGCCTGCCAGCGGGTGACCTCTTCCCGCGGCGTGCTCATGTCCAACGCCATCATCGACCAGGAGAGGTCGACCACGAGCATGATGTCCAAGCCTTCGGTTTCCCGTTCGACTTCCTTGTTGACGGTCCGGGGACCCGCGATCGCGACGATGAGGGCCGCCACGGTGGCGAGCCGCAGGAAGAGGCGCAGGGAGCCCGAGGCTTCGCGGACCGGGGATGAGACGGCGCGCAAGAGGCCGACATCGGGATAGAGCAGGGCGGCGGCTTGGCCGGATTTCCCCCGCAGCCACGCGTAGAGCGGCAACAGCGCGAGGAAGAGCAGCACCCAGGGGTGTTCGAATTCGAAGCCGAGGTCGATCATGGGCGGGGCTGGGTGGTGGCGGCGAAGGCGCGGCGGGCGGTCTCGACGCGCTGCACCGCTTCACGCGCCTGCGCGATGAGGATGTCCGGCGAGGCCGTGGCGCCCGCGAACTTCGCGAGGTCGGCGGTTTGCAAGGCGGTCAGCAAGAGGCTGCGGGCGGGCAGGTAAAGCGGCAGGCCTTCCAGGCGGACGGCGAGTTCCTGCGTGGAGAGGCTCGCCGCCAGCTGCGCATCCGTGGAGGCGAGGAAGTCGCGGAGGCCCTGGGAGACCAAGGCCGCGGCGGCGGGTCCGGACGTCCGGGCCGCTTGCTGCAGGGTTTGTTCGAGGAGCTGCTGGGCCGAGGTCAGCGCGGGGCGTTGGCGCCGGCGGCGGGCGACCTCGAGCAGACCGAGGGCGATGACCAGCGCGACGCCGAAGGCGACCACGCCCCAATAGGATTCCCACCATCCGGGCGGGATGGGGGCGCGGGGTCCTTGCAGGACCAGCGCGGCGTCGTCGGTGGCGGCGAGGAAGATCATCGACGGCGACGGCGACGCTCGAAGAAGCGGCTCAGGGTGGGCGCGACCGAAGCCTCGGCGTCGAGGCGCACGACATCGATGCCGGCGCGGCCGAGGGCGGCGCCGGTGGCGGCGAGCCGGGCTTGCGCCGCGGCGGTGAAGCGGGCGCGGAGGCCGGCGGAACTCGTGTCGACCTCGCGGATCTCGCCGGTTTCGGCGTCTTCCAAGGCGACGATGCCGACGTCGGGCAGGACGTATTCGCGTTCGTCGACGAGCTGCACGCAGGCGGTGTCGTGGCGGGCGTTGAGTTCGCCCACCGCGGCGGCCATGGCGTCATCGCCTTCGGGGCCGGCGAGGAAATCGGAAACCACGAACACCATGGCGCGGCGCTTGAGCGCGCGCGCGAGGCGGCGCATCGGCGTGGCGAAGGCCGTCCGTTGGGCGAGCGGCGGGTGTTCGAGCACCTCGCGGATCAGGCGGAGCACATGGCGCCGACCTTTCTTCGGCGGGACCCAGAGTTCCTCCCGGTCGGTGAAGAGCAGCAGCCCGACCTTGTCGCCGGCCTTGAGCGCGGAGACGGCGAGCGCGGCGGCGACCTCGGCGGCGCGTTCGCGCAAGGTCACGCGGCCGGAGCCGAAGCCCGCGGAGCCGGAGATGTCGACGGCCAGCACCATCGTGAGCTCGCGCTCTTCGCGGTGCAGGCGGATGAAGGGCTTGCCCGTGCGGGCGGTGACGTTCCAGTCGAGCGCGCGGACGTCATCACCGGGGACGTATTCGCGGAGCTCTTCGAAGTCGGTGCCGCGGCCCTTGTAGCGCGAGAGGTAGGCCCCGACCATCGCGTCGTTGACCATGCGCGCGGCCACGACCTCCACGCGCTGGGCGCGGCGGAGGGTGTCCTGGGCGGAAGTCGGGACGACGGGGTCCACGGGGCGCGGGCGGCGGGAGGATTAAGGAACCTTCACCGCGTCGAGGACGCGGCGGACGATCGCATCGGCGTCGACGCCTTCGGCGTCCGCTTCATACGTCAGGATGAGGCGGTGGCGGAGCACGTCGGGCGCGATGTCCTTGATGTCCTGCGGCGTGACGTGGTCGCGGCCCTGCAGGAAGGCCCAAGCCTTCGCGGCGAGGGTGAGGTTGATGGTCGCGCGCGGGGAGGCGCCGAACTGGACGAGTTTCTTGAGGTCGGGGCCGCCTTCGTGGTGTCCGCGGGTGGCGAGCACGAGGGAGACGATGTAGTCGCGCACCGGGTCGGCGACGTGGATGGCGTCGACCGCTTGGCGGGCTTCGAGGATTTCCTGCTGCGAGATGACCGGGGTCACGTCGAGCTTCGGCTGCGTGGTGGCCATCGCATCGAGGATCTTGCGCTCCTCGTCGCGGGTCGGATAGCCGATGTTCAGCTTGAGCATGAAGCGGTCGACCTGGGCTTCGGGCAACGGGTAGGTGCCTTCCTGGTCGATCGGGTTCTGCGTCGCGAGGACGAGGAAGGGCGCCGGGAGGCGGTGCGTTTCGCCGCCGAGCGTCACTTGGCGCTCCTGCATCGCTTCGAGCAAGGCCGACTGCACCTTGGCGGGCGCGCGGTTGATTTCATCGGCGAGGATGAAGTTGGCGAAGATCGGGCCCTTCTTGACGCTGTATTCGCCCGACTTCGGGTCGTAGATGAGCGTGCCGACGATGTCGGCGGGGAGGAGGTCGGGCGTGAACTGGATGCGCGCGAAGTTCGCTTGGACGGTTTGGGCGAGCGTGCGGACCGAGAGCGTCTTGGCGAGGCCCGGGACGCCTTCGAGGAGGACGTGGCCATTGCCGAGGAGGCCGATGAGCAGACGGTCGACCAGGTATTGCTGGCCGACGACGACGCGGGCGACCTGTTCACGGAGTCGCGGCACCCAAGTGCCGGCGGCGTTGATGGTGTTGGACATGGGGGTGGGGTTAAAAGGTGGGGTGGCGCAAAACCGCGCCCAGCGGTTCTCCGCTCCTGACTGACCTGTCAGCGTCCCGCGGACCCTGATTCGTCTACCTACTTAGCAAGAGCTTTGGGACTTCACAACCGCTGCTTTAACAAAGGCCGCAAAAAGAGGGTGGGGGCGGTTCGGCTTGGACTGGAACTCGGGATGGTACTGGACCCCGACCATGAACGGGTGGTCCTTGACCTCCACGATTTCGACGAGGCCGCTCTGGGGGTTGGTGCCGCCGACGATCAAGCCAGCCGCCTCCAGTTTTGAGCGATATGCGTCATTATATTCGAACCGGTGACGGTGGCGCTCCTGGATGAGGTCCTGGCCGTAGGCCGCCCGGGACTTGCTGCCGGGGGTCAGGGCGCAGTCGTATTGGCCGAGGCGCATCGTCCCGCCCTTGGTCACCACGTTCTTCTGCGACTCCATGAGGTGGATGACCGGGTTGGTCGTCTGCGGGTTGAATTCCGTCGAGTGCGCGTCCTTGAGGCCGAGCACGTGCCGGGCGAATTCGATGACCGTGATCTGCATGCCGAGGCAGAGGCCGTAGTAGGGGACCTTCCGTTCGCGCGCGAAGCGGGCGGCGATGACCTTGCCTTCGACGCCTCGGTTGCCGAAGCCGCCGGGGACCAGGATGCCATCCAAACCTTCCAAGGCAGCCGTGCCCTTGGTCTCGAGGTCTTCGGCGTCGATGCGCACGATTTCGACCGCCGTTTCGTTGGCGATGCCGCCGTGGACGATGGATTCGTAGACCGACTTGTACGCATCCTGCAGTTCGATGTATTTGCCGACGACGCCCACGCGCACGCGGTGCTTCGGTTCGAGCAGGCGGCGGACGATTTCGCGCCAAGGCGCGATGTCGATCGGGTCGCACTTCAGGCCGAGACGCTTGACGACGACTTCGTCGATGCGCTGCTCGGCGAGCTGGAGCGGGAGCTCGTAGATCGAGTGGTCCACGTCGCGGCATTCGAAGACGGAATCAAGGCCGACGTTGCAATAGAGCGAGAGTTTCTGGCGGTTTTCCTCGCCGATCGGGCGGTCGGTGCGGCAGACGAGGAGGTCGGGTTGGATGCCGATTTCACGCAGTTTCGCGACGGATTGCTGCGAGGGCTTGGTCTTCAGTTCACCGGCGGCCTTGATGAACGGCACGAGGGTGCAATGCAGGAACGCGACGTTCTCCCGGCCGGCATCGTGCTGGAATTGGCGGAGGGCTTCGAGGAAGGGCAGGCCTTCGATGTCGCCGGTGGTGCCGCCGATTTCGGTGATGAGGACGTCGACGCCTTCGCCGCCCTTGAGGATGCGGTCCTTGATCTCGTTGGTGATGTGCGGGATGACCTGCACGGTCTTGCCGAGGTAGTCGCCGCGGCGTTCCTTTTGGATGACCGTTTCGTAGACTTGGCCGGAGCTCAGGCTGTTGAGGCGCGACAGGACGCCGGAGGTGAAGCGTTCGTAGTGGCCGAGGTCGAGGTCGGTCTCGGCCCCGTCATTGAGCACGTAGACTTCGCCGTGCTGATAGGGACTCATGGTGCCCGGATCGACGTTGAGGTAGGGGTCGAACTTCTGGATGCGGACCTTCAGGCCACGGCATTCGAGGAGGGCGCCGAGCGCGGCGGCGGTGAGGCCTTTGCCGAGGGAGGAGATGACCCCTCCGGTGACGAAAATATACTTCATGAAAATAGGTCGGGCAGGTGGGAAATTGGGCAAAAAAGATAAGACCGGCTGGTCCGCGTGACGGTAGGCCGGTCTGGACTTTCGTATGTCATTGGGACGCAAAAGGGAGGCAAGCGGTTTTTCCGGCTCTGCGGGGGCAAAATCGGGGGGCTTATGAGCATTTTTCACGGCACCCCCATCCTTGGCTAATACCTCCCCCAAAACCCCCGTCCGAGGTGGGCAGAGGTCGCTGCACCTATTTGATGGCTTTTGCCTTAGGCACCCTGACCGTCCCAACCTCCCTCCTTATGTCTGCAAGTTCCTGTTGCTCCTGTTGCCGCCCCGCTTCGATCGGGAAGAAGGTCGTCATGGCCCTCTCGGGCCTCGTCCTCGCCGGCTTCGTCCTCGGCCACATGTCGGGTAACCTCCTGATGTTCAAGGGTCCCGACGCCATCAACGCCTACGCGCATTGGCTGCACGCCAACCCTGGCCTCCTCTGGGGCGCGCGTATCGTGCTGATCCTCAGCACCATCGCTCATATCTGGACCGGCATCCTGCTGACCCTGGAAAACCGCGCCGCCCGTGACGGAGGTCCTGCCGTGGATGCCACGCGCCGTGCGAGCCTGTCTTCCCGCACCATGCCATACTCGGGCATCGTCATCCTGACTTTCCTCGTCTTCCACCTCCTGCACTTCACCTTCCGCCAGGTCGCCCTCGGGGGCGTCGATTTCGGCGATAACGTCCATAAGATGGTCATCGCGGGCTTCGCCCACCCGGCCGTGGCCGTCTTCTATATCGTCAGCATGGTCCTGCTCTGCCTGCACCTCAGCCACGGTATCAGCAGCGTCTTCCAAACCCTCGGCCTGCGCAACGAGCGCTGGCGCGCCCGCCTCGACTGCGTCGCCGGCCTTTACGCCTGGATCGTCGCCCTCGGCTTCATCTCCATCCCTCTCGCCGTCCTCACCGGCTGCCTGAAGTAAGTCCCATGAAACTCGATCCCAAGACCCCCGCCGGCCCGCTGGCCGACAAGTGGAACAACCATAAGGCGAAGCTCCGCCTGGTGAACCCGGCCAACCGCCGCAAGTACCACATCATCGTGGTCGGCTCCGGTCTCGCTGGCTCCGCCGCCGCCGCCTCGTTCGCCGAGATGGGCTATGAAGTCTCCTGCTTCTGCTATCAGGACAGCCCGCGCCGCGCGCACTCGATCGCCGCGCAGGGCGGCATCAACGCCGCCAAGAATTACCAGAACGACGGCGACAGCGTCCGCCGCCTCTTCCAGGACACCATCAAGGGGGGCGATTACCGCGCGCGCGAAGCGAACGTCTACCGCCTCGCCCAGGTCTCCACGAACATCATCGACCAGTGCGTCGCCCAAGGCGTGCCTTTCGCCCGTGAATACGGAGGTCTCCTCGCCAACCGCTCCTTCGGCGGCGCCCAGGTCTCCCGCACCTTCTACGCCCGCGGCCAGACCGGCCAGCAGCTCCTCATCGGC
>JACCDX011264653.1_pt1 | contig 55304 bp, 70 predicted proteins | sample 7449681 | NCBI WGS metagenome assembly JACCDX01 (sample SAMN15323450, study PRJNA562643) | freshwater metagenome | isolation source: river surface water | place: USA:Blue River Watershed | collected 2017-08-18
AAGAATAGAATCAATTCGTTATACGACGACAGCTTCTGGGAAATTGTTGCCTTTGTTTGGGCACACTATTACTTTAGTACAAAGAAAGATACACAGTTTTGGCATGATGTGCATCAATACACTCCTGATCAACTACCAGAAAAAGTTTCTCGAATTATTGAAAAATTTATTCCTAGTCCGAATAGAGACTTCTATGTTAACCCTACATCAAGTTTCCACGTAGGACATTGGTTCAGTGTATTACACGCAGGCGGCGTTTACAAAGATCATAAGAAAATGTTACACGGCGATGTTGAAAAATATGCAGAGTATTTCGTTAAGAATCAAACCCATCGAGTTGATTTGATTCAAGAAATATTCCCTAATCACTACGAATTCTTAAAACAATGGTACAGTTCTGAATGACAAATCGCGTAACTTTGTTTAGAGCTGATATGTTCCACAACAAGGACGTAGGAACAGTTGAGCAACGTCAGCAATTAATTAATCAAATCAAAGAAAAGAAGCAGCAACATCCTCACGGCAGTATGGATTCGAACCCAGGCTGTTGGAGGTGGAACGAACCTTGCACTGATATGGATTGGTTGTTTGCCGAGATAAACAAGATGTTGTCGTTGGCTATAGATTTGTATGCAGAGGAAGATAAAACGTTTTCGCATTTTAAATCCTGCGAAGAGATACAAATATCTTACTGGGCAAATGTAAATCAACCAGGCAGTAGAAATATATTCCACAGCCATAAAGAAGACCACTTTGCACTATGTTATTATCTGCAAGCAGAAGGGACAGGAGATCTTCGACTAGTTAATCATATTAACATTTTAGGTGACTGTAATAAAACTGCGCCTTTTGCTAGAGACGTTACAGTATCCCCGATGGATGGAGATTTGTTCATGTGGCCAGCATGGGTTCCTCACGAAGTTGAAACAAATTTATCGGACAAAGAACGAATTAACTTAGTATTCAATATAAAATTAAAATGAGAAAAATACAATTCTTTTCTACAATAGATGGTATGAGCGATCTATATCCTATTATTCCAGCAAGTCAATATAGACCTAGTTGGGTGGCAGATGCTAGGGCACATTATAAACAAGTTGCAGGAAAGGCGGTTGAAGAAAAAGTTACACACCTCTATAGATGCCCGGGTGTGTTTGACATTATGAGTAAAGGGTTTATTGTTCCATTGCCTTGGGACGTTGCCATTGAAACACATGGCTCTGATTCTAAGAATTTCAAATGGACTATTCCTAGTGCAGCATTGGAAGATAAACTACACAACGAACTAGTGAAAGGACATATGGGTCCTAACGTACAGTTCTTGCCCAAGCGTCCTTACAGCCTAGACACTATTATTAAATTCAACACTCCTTGGTATGTAGTTGCGCCAAAGGATGTTAAATTTTTAGTAATACCTGTTCCGTATTCAGATACCTGGCAGTTTGAAAGTGTACACGGAATTTTAGATCCTGGTTATAGTGCAGAAGTTAATGTACAAGTCCGTTGGAATCAAACACACGGAAAACACATAATTAAAGCAGGTACTCCTATGTGTCAACTTATTCCGTTAACTGATGAAGAGTTTGATCTTGAAGTCAGAACAGCAACTGATAAAGATAGACAGTGGATTAACAAACGTGATTACTTCTTCAATTTTGGATTCTTGTTTAAAAGAAACCTCATGAAGAAGATGTATCACAAATTTTGGAATAGTTAATCTTTGTAGATTGTATCTTTTAAATGTTGATACAATGTTGGTTCACTTTCAGCAAGCCTATTCCAATAGGCTTTCTTTTTCTCTAGCATATCGAACCAAGGAGCAAGTGTTTCTTTATGCGAAACTCCTTCTCTAATTTCTTGTTTACGTTGTGCAACAGCATCAAAGTGGAAGTAATTCATGCCTGTAGCAATCATAGTAATACCGGCGTACACAGGCGCTCTATTTGTAAACATCTTGTCTTGACGCAACGCATAGAAACCTTGATATAACTGTGGCTCATTTGTAATTAAACCAGGACTATAGGTTCTATTGCTGTTGTCTTTCCAGTACTCTGTATCATCGCGAATGCTCAACGCATAATGTAATGCTACAAATTCTGTAAAGTTTCTAAAGATATTTAGACAAGAAGAATTGTAAACGTCAATATCCCATTTAGAAACTGCTGGTCGTTGCAAACTCTTAACTAGATTAAACAAGAATTCGTGAACGCTGAATAATCCGTTGCTTTCAAGAGGCTCAATAAATCCTGCACTTAGACCAATAGCAACAACGTTCTTAACCCATGTGCGTTCATGTATGCCTACACGCATAGGAACATCTTTAAACTCTAGTGCATCAACCTCTTCTCTAGTTTTTGGACATACAACCTTGTCGCTCATTAAGTATTGTTTAAATTCTTCCTTGGCATCTTCTGGTGTGACATACTTGTCGCTGTACACATACCCAGTGCCTATTCGACTCCATAATGGAATATTCCATATCCAGCCGTGTCCTATGGCAGTACAATTTGTAAAAGGTTCTAATTCTTTTTCTTTGTCTTTGTAAGGAACTCGTGTTGCCCATGCTCTGTTGTTAGGTAACATATCAGCGTAAGACGTAAAAGGTTCGTTAAGTGCATGGCCTAGCAGCAAACTCTTAAACCCTGTGCAATCAATAAACAAGTCAGCAGTAATTTTGCTGTCATCTAACATCAATAGATGCTCTACTCCTTTTGCTCCTGTTTCTACATATTTTACTTCTGAAGAGATGTGGTTAACTCCACGAGGCATACAGTAACGCTCGCGTAACCAAGCACCGAATTTAGTAGCATCAAAATGATAGGCTGCATTGAACTTAGGATTAAAGTCGTTAAATTGATTATTTTCGTTGAGGCTAAATTTGTTATTTTCAATTAACGCCATGTTGGAATAGTAAGAACGTGCAAAGTCTTCTACTGGAGTATCTGGGTATAATGCTTTTTTGTAATACCAGTCCTGGATACCATCTTTAGTGTCTTGCAAAACAGGAACACCAAATGGATAATGAAAACTGCCAGCATCTTTTTCATAAAAATCTGTAAATTTAATGCTCATTTTATAACTAGCATCAGTGTAGGCCATAAAGTCTTGCTCGTCAATTTCTAAAAACTGAACAAAGGCTTTAATATGTGCAAGAGTGCTTTCGCCTACTCCGACAATAGGAATGTTTGGGCTTTCAACGACTGTAATATTCTTGTCAGGAAATGCCTTGATAAGCATAGCAGCGGTCATCCAACCTGCAGATCCGCCGCCTACGATAACGATGTTGTTTACTGGTTTAATCATAATAGTAGTTATCAGTGTTGTGTGTGTTTAAATATGAATATGAGAGTAGACAGATTTGTAACGCCAACGTATGCCGGGCACTTTGATTTAGACCCATCTATAATAAAAGAATTTAACGAATGGGCAGAATTTGAACGAGCATTAGACCCAGATGGTGCTAAAGAATCTACAACACAAAATGGTTGGCAATATGTATTTGGTCAGCACACTCAAGAACCAAAGTGGGCTAATAAGCTAAAACCTATTTTGAATAGCATCAAAGAAGAAATAGGATGTGTTAGGATAAAAACAATCTGGGCTATTCAATACGACGAAGGTGGATATCAAGATCCACATATTCACAACTCTGGATTAGCAAGGATGATGTCTTTTATTTTAAACCTCGACGGAGAAGGAGAAGTAATATTACAAGATCCAAGACAAATTGCAGTTGCTCAAGGCTTAGGATTTGCCGATATTATTAAATTAACACCGGGAGATTGGTTAGCATTTCCTGGATACATAATCCACAATTCGCGTCCTGCTAAGATGCCTAGAAGCATATTAGTTATGGATGTATTTGTTTAAAACTTTCCGTCTTTTCTTCTATGCGAATCGGGCAACCCTAGTCCAGGCCTGCTATCATATGCCCATTCAGTGTGCGGCCCATTCTTTCTAACATAGTGTAAAAATACCTGAGCTTGCTCGTTGCCAGTATACTCTTCACGCCAGTGTTTAGTTTCTAACCCTTTATAGACCAATGCTTGTCCTGGTTCTAAATACAGCGGAGTAGAATCTACAAATTCATTCTGAACCCAAATAGGCCAAGGAGTTGGATCTACAGACAAACACATTGTTGCAGATAATTCTGCTGCTGGTCTATCTTCGTGCGGCGGTAATGTTGCACCCGGATAATAAAATCTTGCGTATGAAAATCCCGGAATAATTTCTTCATTAATAATAGATTCTATCCTTGGCTGTACTTGTAGCATAAGTGCTTCGAACCAAGGTAATGCGTAACAAGAAAATGATTTAGGAACTAATCTGTCACCGGTGTTATCGGTGCCAACTTCCATTTCGTGACGATATCTAAATATTCTAAACGAGTTTAATAATAACTGTAATTCATCTGGTGACACTAGGGTACACACAGCATACCCTTTTGTGTTCCAACTATTTTGTAATTCAGTGAGCATATCAATATTTAATGTGCTATGTAACTGGCGTATGTTAAATAGAAGATGGAAATATTAAACCTATGGGAAACACCGTTAGTTGTAAATCATAAAGAGTTTTCAAATCAAACGGAACTTTTAGATATTGCTGTGCATTGTACAGGCACAGAAGACTCTAACGGAACATTTTTACCAGGCAAGAAATTTTTAAATGATCCAAAACTTACAAAATTAAAATCTTGGATATTGGAAACAGCAAACGATTCTATAGAAAAGATAAACAGAGAGTTTTGGGATAAGAAATATTCTGCTAGGTTTTTAGATATGTGGAGTTGGAGTAGCAACAACTATTCTAATCCGTTGCATAGCCACCCTAACACTAGCTGGGCTGGTGTGTATTGCTTAGACCCGGGAACTCCTGCTAACAAAGCGCATAACGGTTCTACTGTATTTTATAGTCCTGGAAACTGGGGAACATTTCTAGATGCAGGTCTTGCTTTTTTAGACAGACGTGCTTATCATATACACAACTTAGGAGCAGGCGATTTAATTTTGTTTCCTGGATTTTTAAAACACTCTGCCCAATATGTTGGAACAACACCTAGGACGGTGATTGCTTTTAATTTGATTTTTGACTGATCTGAGATTCTTTCCAATCTCTAACAATCTTATCTAACTGTCTACGAAGCCCAAGAATTTTTTCTTTGCTTTCATTATTTGCGACAGCAGTTTTATTTGATAAAATGTTAATGTGTTGAGAATCTACAATTTTAATTTCAGCAACTAACTTAGCTAACAATCCTTCGATGTTTCTTTTAATAGATTCGTCAGTTACAGAATTGGCAACGTCTTTGTATGTATTGTATTCTTCTTGAAATCTTTGAGATTTAAGTAATGATAGCATTTTCTAACTCCATGATTGTTTCTATTTTGGTACGAATGGTTTGATTATTTAATGTTGTTTTGAGACCAGCGTGTAACTGGTTTGGCAAATAATCTAACATTGCCCAGCAAACTGTTGGTGTTACTGTAGTTAAAAATTCGTTGTCTACTAAACACACATACGTACCGTACTCAAAACCCTTGTCCTCGCTAAGGTACAATTCGATAGGAATAACTTTTCCTTGCGAGTAATCGTTTAATCGATCTTGTGCATCTACTAACAAAGTACTCTTTCGCACAAAGGTAGGGACAGTCCACTTATGATCTTCTAGGATCAAAAGTATTCTGCCTGTTGTTTTAGCTAGGAATAATAAGCCGGCACGTTGTTGCATGCCTTTACTTATCATGGAAGAAGTTTAAAGTTCCAGTCTCCTGGACCATATTCACCTTCGTAGGCCTTAAACCATTGCTCTCCGTCCCACTTGTATTTGATACCAGTGCGGATATTTTGGATGTAGGTTGCTGAAAATGTTTCGCCAACAATTTCGGCTGCTTCGACGGTATGGTCTTCCGGATCCCAAATAGTAGACCAGGTATAACCATCCCACTCAATGATAGAGTTTGCTTTGATAATCGGATCAGTGTCTCTAGAATCCTTCCAGCCCTCTGGTCCTCTGTATGGAACTTTTGAGCTATCAGTATCAGCAGGCAATGACGGGTAATCAATAAACCCGCCTCTGTTGGCGCTGTTATTAACATCATCTAGCATTAGGAATCGTAGGCCAACTGGAATAGCTGCATAACTTCCGTAGGTTGTTAGTGGATTGTATTTGTATGGATCAATGATAGCATCTACCGTACCTCTTGTTTCGGTAGATCCGGCAATATCTGTATTAGCAGGATATGTTTCTGGGTTCAATGTCACAGTTAAAATCGAACGATCTAGAGGATTAATAACAAAGGTTCCTTGTATTTCTGAACCATCGTCCTTTTTAAACCATACTTGACTGCCAGGAGCATAACCTCCCTGCACTTCGATAATAGCATCCCACTCAACTGGCTCACCATTCTTGTACTCTTTCTGGTCAAGTCCTAGTGCCAGTACTGCCGCTGTAGGATTTACTAAAGTTAAATCATATTGGTTGTCATTTAAATTGCCAGTATTTGATTTAAACAATAGAACACGGAATCTATTTGAAACAGATTCGAAGGTTGCTTTTCTTCTGTTTAGTGAATAGCTGTTGTAAATGATATCGTCTAGGTTTACAATATCACCGCTTTCCATAAAGACATTCGAAATAACACTTTGAACAATGCCAAGCTTCTTAACTTTAGCAGGAGGCGTAATCCAGATTGGCATTTCAAACTCTAATGTGCAGATGTCAATTTCGCTTTCTGCGCCTGCTGGAATTGTACGACTACTAAAGTTAGTAGTTGTTAAGTATAACGAACTCAAACTAGTCCAGTCGATATAGTTGTCAGTTGTTTGTAATTCTAAACTTGGATTAAACAACACTAACATCTGTTCTAACAATTGTAATTTCTGATCTGTATTGCTAGTCCAGATATCACATTTCATTGTTAATTTAAAAGGCGTAGGCATTAAACGTTCAACAGTATAGTTACCGCCTTGAACGTTTTCGTATTCTCTAGTACCACCAGCATCTGTGTATCGACGTTCTCTAATATGAACCTTGCTAACAAATGTTGGGTCTGAAAGTCTATCAGTTGCCATTTCAAGACCGGTGATATAACAGGCCATTCGTGGAACTGTTGGCATTTTGTTTTCGCTATTTTCTTTGATAATAGCAGCAACTTGTCTGCTCATATCTCCGTACATAACTGGCACAGTTGCTTCAGTGCCATCTCCGGCTTTCCATTTAAAACCTATGAACACACGCATAAATTGTGTTACATATCGTCTTATCTGTCCGTCGTAAAAATAATCCATTATTCGTCCGCCTGTGGTCTAAGTGCCTTAGATAGGCTTTGTTTTTCTTTTGTAACATGTCCGTCGATAGTATTAACGGTTGTGTTATTAACAAAGGTTGCTTTCTGTGTTTGACGTATTTCTTTGCCTTCAAATGCTGCACCTGTTGCAACATCGCTAGCACCTAAGTTATTCATTGTCATACGTACATTGTCCTCAAACTTAACCCAACGTGTTCCATTAAATCTAAACAATCTGTGTGGCAGGTAATCTTTACGCAAACAGAATTGTCCTGTTGAAGGGTTCATTGGGAATGCAATGCCTGCGGTAAACGGAGCACCGTTTGGTGGTAGTCCATCTGATGTTAAGTAGCCATTATATCCGTCGCCATCTGCTGGCATTAGAGTAGAACTTGCTGTCTGACCAACATAGATCGGATCGCCGTTGCTATCTACTAATGGGTTTCCGTCAACGTCTGTGGCCTGTGTTGCAGCATCAACAGTGACCTGTGTTGCATCAACAGTTGCTACTTCGGCAGTACCATCGTCAGCACGTTGTAAAGTATAGAAAGGAGTTATATCATAACCGCTCTTAGGTGCATCTGCTTCTGCTTGATCAAGGACTGCCTGTGTAATCTGCATCTCTTTATTGTAAGTTGAGATGATGTCTTTAAGTGTATCTGCAATTTGATAGTAAGTTGTGTTAGGAGGAGCAATACCTGTCACTTCTTGAATAACTTCGTACTTCTTACCATCTGGACCAGTGACGATGTCGCCTGGATAATATGTAATTGCAGAATTATATGTGCCCTTGTCAGCATCGCTGTTGGCAATACCGTCAAGGATCTGTTTGTATTCTTGACTGTCTACTAGAGGCTTACACTTGGCACGATATAAATGCGGATACCAAGTTACAGAAAAGCCTTCTGCTGCACGATTAACTTCTTCAATAACATAAAATCTCTTTAGAGCATATGTTAGATCGTTAAGTGCAAAGTCATCTTTTAAGTGAGGTAACTCAATAACGTCACCTGCAATAATCTTTCTGCCAAGTTTTTCCACAGTATCATTGATATGGAAAGTCATAAAGATTGTGTCGTTTTGTAAAAATAATCCAAATTGGCTCAAGTTAAAATCAATGTCTTGCAGATTGTACACGCCACGAAGAACGTAAACATCTGGGTCATATTTGCGATCGCGATTTTCTAGGAATAAAACGTCCTGGATATTAAATGGATTATCACCACCTGTATATTCCGGAGTGCTAGGAGTATTACCCTGTATAGAAGCACCTGGCCCTATGTACTTGTGTACAAGGACATCAGTACCGCCAACCTGGAACATTTCCCAGACGGTTTTATCAATGAATTTAAAGTCGTTGCCCTTATTGGGACGATATAGCGAAAGTCTTGGCATAGTTATATATTTACCGCTATCCTCTTAGCATAAGAAAGCACCTCGTCAATTTGTTCCAATTCCATCCTTTCAAAAAGTTCAAGAATATCTGTTATTTCTTTTGCTTTTACTTTTACTCTTGCTTTACCGTGATAAGCATTTTCGGCATACGTTGCCCACTCTAAGTTTTCAATAGTGTTGTTACTTTTGTTGCCGTCTATATGATTAACTACGCTAGTTCTTATATCTAAGTCAGTGGAAACAAACGCTTCTGCCACTAGTCTGTGAATATAAGCGGTCTGTTTTTTATTTTTATAGGATAAACAAACTAAATGGTAACCGTTATTGTTAGTTACAATTTTTAGCATCTTCCCTGTCTTAGTGTTCCTAACAGATCCGTTATTGCTTATTTCGTAATTAGGTGCAGATTTTATAAGTTTCCATATTTGCATAATTTTCTCCTAAAAGTATTTATGTAAATACTTAAAAAACCAATATACTAGCCACTACGATAAATAGTATTATGAGTACAACTGACCAAGCAAAACAACAGGTTTATAACTACTGCAAAGCCATGCTAGGCGATGGCATGATTGACGTAGAATTAGACCCATTACACTACGAAACAGCACTAGACAGAGCTCTAGCAACTTTTCGCCAACGTAGCGATAATGCTGTAGAAGAATCTTGGGTGTTTTTGACGTTAGAGCAGGATCAAAACGAGTATATTTTGCCCAAGGAAATTCAGCAAGTGCGTCAGATTTTTAGACGTAGTGTTGGATCTAGAACTGGTAATGGTGCAGGTGGTACTACCTTTGAACCATTTAATCTAGCCTACACAAACACATATTTGTTAAGCTCGACAAACATGGGTGGTCTTTTAACCTACGAACTTTTTGCTCAATATCAAGAACTAGTGGGCAAAATGTTTGGCTCATACATCAACTTTACTTGGCAACCTCAAAGCCACAAACTTGTTATTCAACAACGTCCTCGCGGTGAAGAAAGTGTTATGTTACAATGCTATAACGTAAGACCTGACTTTGCTATCATTGACGATGTATATGCAGGTCAGTGGATCAAAGATTACACACTAGCAAACTGCAAGATGATGCTAGGACAAGCCCGTGAAAAGTTTGCCCAAATTGCTGGCCCACAGGGCGGAAGCAGTTTAAACGGTGCTGCTATGAAAACAGAAGCACAAACAGAAATGGACAAACTTATAGAAGACCTAATGAAATTGGTTCCCGGCGGTTCTGGTTACACTTGGATCACTGGTTGACATTTCACTAACACTTTTGTTATAATTGTCTTATAGGAGACATTTATGATTATAGGTATCTGCGGATTTATCGGCAGTGGAAAGGACACGGTTGCTGATTATCTAGTAAACTTCCACGAATTTAGAAGAGAAAGTTTTGCGTCAACACTCAAAGACGCAGTAGCAGCAGTATTTGGATGGGATCGAACATTACTAGAAGGGCGCACAAAAGAAGCCCGAGAGTGGCGTGAACAAGTAGACACATGGTGGGCAGACCGTTTAGACATGCCTACGCTAACACCCCGTTGGGTTTTGCAATATTGGGGTACAGAAGTATTTAGAAAACGTTTCCACGATGATATTTGGATTGCTAGTTTGGAGTACAAATTAAGAAATTCCAAGGATAATGTTGTTATCAGCGACTGCCGCTTTCCTAATGAAATTGCCGCTATTCGAAAAGCTGGCGGACAAATTGCCTGGGTCCAACGGGGAGAACTACCCGAATGGTACGATGTTGCAATAGAAGCAAATGACGGACATAATTGGGCTATTCAAGATCTAAAACTGCGAGGCATCCATGCTAGCGAAACTTCGTGGGTTGGTACAAAGTTTGACCATATAATCGACAACAACAGCACTATTGACGATTTGTATAAACAAGCACAATCAATAATCGGCGATCAAGTCGCCCTGTCTCCAAGTGATCCCCTCCTTGGCGAGCACATTAGAGCAGTTGCAGCATATCGTTTTTAAGTTAGTAGGGCGGCAGTTGTCCAAATTGCCGTCCATATGAAACACCCTAAACACTTCTTGATGCGGGCTTTTAAACCCGCATTTTTCGCATTGTGATTTCATCTTATATCCTGCGTGTTGCCAGCGTGGGATATGGGCTCTATGTCCGTGTGCCATACATGCCTCACATAGTTTTCTATAGTAAGGTTTACCATTTTTATAGTAGTTTAGTGCCTTGGGACGTACCCCACAGGCCTTACAAAGTGGTCTCATAGCAATATTTACACCTTTTCAATCCCTTTTTCATGTTGTATAACTGCCCATTTTTCCGATAACTCGCTAAATATTATGAGCAACTATTATCCAGGAGAAATAGGGAATGGCAACATTACAATCACCAGGCGTAGCGGTTACCGTAATTGATGAGAGTTTTTATACACCAGCTGAACCTGGTACAACTCCTTTAATTGTCGTAGCTTCAGGCCAAGATAAAACAAATGGTTCAGGCACAGGTACTGCTGCTGGAACATTAAAAGCCAATGCTGGTAAGGCTTATAAACTAACCAGCCAAAGAGATTTAACCGACACATTCGGTATTCCATTCTTTGAACAAACTGCGAGTTCTACTCCTGTACATGGTTCAGAAAGAAATGAATACGGTTTGTTAGCAGCATATAGTTTATTAGGTGTAAGCAACGCAGCATTTATCGTTCGCGCTGACATCAACCTTGACGAATTAGAAGCGCAGGTAGATGCCCCGGGAGCGAACCCAACGAACGGTCAATGGTGGATCGATACACAAGCTACTACTTGGGGCGTCCAAGAGTGGAATGGTTCGGGTCCAACAACAACAGGCGGACAAAAGTTTACAAACAAAGTTCCTGTTGTTTTAACAGATAACGATTACCCAGCAAAGATTGATGGCAATGCTCCAAAGGGCTCCGTTGGTCAAATCGGCGATTACGCTGTAGTATTCCAAACTGTAGAAGGCGACACCGACTACGGTACAAACGAAGATTTAGCAAGAATTTACTTTAAGTCTGCTGGTAACGGCGGAGTAGCAGGTGGCGGCACAGCAGTTTCTGCAGGTGACTGGACACTAGTTGGTTCTAAAGAGTGGAAAGCAAGCTGGCCAGTAGTTGCTGGTACTGCATTTTCTACAACAATCAGTGGTACTGTTTACATTAACAACCACATGATTACATTGTCTTCATCTAGCATTTCAGCAGTTAAGACAGCCATTAATGCAGCAGCTATTACAGGCATTACTGCAAACGTAATTAACAATATTCTTTACGTTTATTCCGATGGCACATCAAGTGGCTCTGACTCGTCAGCAGATGGTACAGTTCAATTTGAAGATGGTACAGCACAGTGGTCAACACTAGGTATTACTACAGGTAGATACGCTGCTCCTGCACTACAAGTTAGCCCACATACATCTGTTCCAGCATTTAAGATCACTGATGGAAACACTGGTGACAACCCACTAACAGCTGGTTACCCAACTGGTTCTGTATGGTTAAAGACAACAGAGCCAAACAACGGTGCTCGTTGGAGAGCAAAGAAATGGAGTTCAGCTACACTTTCATGGGTAGCAAATGAAGCTCCTATCTATGCAACAACACAGGCAGCTTTGTTTTATCTAGATCGCAGCAATGGCGGTTCTGGTATTGCACAAGGTTCGTTGTTTGTACAAAGTAACGCAAGTGAAAACGCATCGTTTACAGCACCAAGCGCATTAGAATTCCGCGCATGGAGCAGAAATGTTGCTGTTGATCAAGGCGCAAGCATTACTTCAAACATTGTTAAAGCAAATACATTTATCAATGGCAACAGCTATGATTTCACATTGAAAGAATCATTAGTTGGTACTCTAGCACTTGATACAGCTAAAACAATTAGCATTACAGCAGTTGGTACTAGCGGCGACGCTGACACAATTGCAGCAGCAATTAACGCAGCTGGATTTACAAATGTTGTAGCTTCTGTGATTGCAGTTAGCACTACATCAAGCAGAGTAGTTATTACTCATGCTGCTGGTGGTGATATGAGATTCACAGACGGAACAGGTACTCCTGTTTCTAAATTGTTTACTGCATACAACTTAAAGACACGCGAAGGTACAGAAAACTTCTACAACCTATCAGCAGGTTTAGTTGCAGTTGGACAAGAAGATTTATCAGCAGGCGCAACAGAAGAATATTTGGCTTCTGGATGGCAACCACTAGCAGCAAGCAATCCAAGATTTGCAGCAGGCGGTGATGCTCCATTGAATGAGCCAACTGATGGTCAGATGTGGTACAATCCAAACTTCAGCGAAGTTGATATCATGGTTCACAATGGTAGCACATGGGTTGGTTACAGACACGCTACTGCTCCGTACTACGAAGCAGCTACTACAACACTAAGAAAGGGCTATGCTCCTGTTGTAGCAGCAAGCAATCCTTATGTTTCTGGTGTAACAACAACTGGCGACTTATGGATCAGCACAGCTGATATGGAAAACTACCCAACAATCTATCGTTACAATTCCAATATGGATGCAAACGATGCTTCTCTAAAGTGGGAATTAGTTGATAAGACTGATCAAACTACAGAAGAAGGTGTTCTATTTGCAGACGCACGTTGGGCAACAAGTGGTACTTCAAAAGAAGCTTCTACAATCGAAGATCTTCTAACAAATAACTTCTTAGACTTTGACGCTCCAGATCCTGCACTATATCCAAAGGGTATGTTGCTATGGAACCTACGTCGTAGTGGTGGCAACGTTAAGAAGTATGTAAACAATTACATCGACACAGCCGGCGACAACCCACGCACAAGTACAGCTACATTAGCTGGTACAGCGTTCGTAAGTGGCGCAGGTTTAAGTATGGCAGCATACTGGACAGATCGTTGGGTTACTGCTAGCGGTAACAACGAAGATGGTTCTGGTACATTCGGTCGTCATGCACAACGCAAGGTTGTTGTACAAGCTCTTAAGAGTGTTGTTGATACAAGCAGCGAAATCCGTGACGAAGAAAGACGTAACTTTAACTTAATTGCTTGCCCAGGATATCCTGAGCTAATGAGCAATCTAGTTAACCTAAACATCGACCGCGGTATTACAGCGTTCGTAGTTGGCGATACACCATTACGTTTGAAGAGCGATGCTACTTCATTAACAACATGGGGTACTAACGCAAACTTAGTAACAGATAACGGTGATGACGGTATCGTAACTTATGACGAATACCTAGCTTGCTACTATCCAAACGGTTACACAACAGACCTAAGCGGCGCAGGCGCAGTTGTTCCAGCATCACACATGATGTTGAAAACAATCGCTCTAAGCGACAACGTTTCTTACCCATGGTTTGCTCCAGCAGGTACAAGACGTGGTGGTATTACTAACGCAACAGCAGTTGGTTATATCGATGCAGCAAGTGGCGAATTCCAAACTGTTGCACTAAACGAAGGTCAACGTGATACACTATATGATCTAAAACTTAACCCAATTCCATTCTTCAATGGCGTAGGTTTAGTTGCTTACGGTCAAAAGACTCGTGCAAGAAATGCTTCTGCTTTAGACAGAATCAACGTAGCACGTTTAGTTGTATATCTACGTAGCCAGTTGAACAAACTAGCTCGTCCATACATTTTTGAACCTAACGACAAGATCACACGTGATGAGATCAAGCAAGCAGTTGAGAGCTTATTGCTAGAGTTAGTAGGTCTAAGAGCCCTATACGACTATGCTGTTGTTTGTGATGAGAGCAACAACACTCCTGCACGTATTGATCGTAACGAACTTTATGTTGACATTGCGATTGAACCTGTTAAGGCAGTTGAGTTCATCTACATTCCATTGCGTGTCAAGAACACAGGAGAGATTTAAAAATGTCAATTACATCACTAAACAATTTCGGTATTCCGACAACTAACCAGGCAGGAAGCACTCAGGTGCTTCTAATGCCGAAGTTAAAGTATCGCTTCCGTGTTACATTGTTAGGCTTTGGTGTTGCAGCAGCAACTGAACTAACTAAGCAAGTTCAAGAAGTTACTAGACCGAAAGTTTCATTTGAAGAAATGACACTAGACGTTTACAACTCTAAAGTTAAACTTGCTGGTAAGTACACACTAGAAAACATTACGTTAACATTACGTGATGATGCTAGTGGTCAAGTTCAGAAGTTAGTTGGACAACAAATCCAGAAACAATACGATTTCATGGAACAAGCTTCGGCTCGTTCAGGTATTGACTATAAGTTTACAACACGTATCGAAGTGCTAGACGGTGGTAACGGAACATTAACACCAGAAGCATTAGAAACATTTGAACTTTATGGTTGCTTCCTACAAAACGTAGACTACGGTGATGCAAACTATTCTACTAACGAACATATGACAGTGGCATTAACACTTGCTTATGATAACTTAGTACAGTTTGCAGCAGGTGCAGCAGCAGTAAGCCCAATCGGTGGTATTGGTGCAGCAGTTGGCCGTACAATCGGCGAAGCGGTTACTGGTGGTTCTGCAAACCAAGGTTAATTTTAACGTTAACACTAAAGCCCGGAGATTCCGGGCTTTTTTTACGACATAAATATTTGTATGGCAAACTATTTTACAAGATTTCTTACCGGCGTATCTGAAGGAATTTTAAACCCTAAAGGTCAGCAAGCAAACTGGCAACACGCCACACGTCTATTTGTGGACGACACAATGCGCTTGGCCCCACGTACAAAGTTCTTATACTATGTGCGTTTCGAACTTAACAAGTTTGCCATTAGAGCACCACAGTTTTCAAACAATCATATTCAAGAAGCTGGCTTACTGGTAAAGTCAGCAGAGCTTCCGAAGTTTACATTTGATTCGATTATTAAGAATCAATACAACAGAAAGAAAATTGTTTATAAACAAATAAACTACGATCCAGTTAACTTGGCCTTACACGACGACAGCGCAGGTATTATAAATGCGCTATGGGCTTTGTACTACGGTTACTACATTGCAGATAGACAAAATCCAGACGCAGCATACGAAGCAAATCATCTGCGTCCTACAAAAACACCTAAGGATAATTTCCGTTACGGTATGGATAATGATATTACTGCACCATTCTTTAAATCTGTAACAATTTATACAATGAGCCGTAGACGCTTTATTGGTTACACATTAATTAATCCTAGAATTAAAACATGGTCACATGGTGGCATGGATTATTCTGCTAGCGAGTTTAACGAAAGCACAATGACGTTAGAGTACGAAGCAGTTAGATATTCAGCAGGCAACGTTTCCTATAACACTCCTAAAGGGTTTGCCGATCTACACTACGATACTACTCCTAGCCCTATTTCTGTTGCTGGTGGTGGTGTTGCTACCCTAACAGGCGAAGGCGGTGTACTAGACGGCGTAGAACAAGTATTTGGCGCTATGTCATCCGGTGCAGCATTTGACAGTTTTGGAGGATTCCTTGGAACTGCTATTTCTGCAATTAACACATACAAGAATGCCAAGTCATTAACAACTGATCAATTAAAATACGAAGCTGTTAATATCTTAAGTAACCCTAGAAACATTGCAACTGCGGTAAGTACTGTGGGCGGTGTGGTTGGTACATTATTTCCTAAGAGTGCAAGCAGTGAAACAACCACTACAGCTACACAACGAAATTTAACAGAATAACATGGCAACTAATTTACCTAATCAAATAATACAAGATAGTGCCGCAGGTACTAAACTATACTTTCAAAGTTATGGTGAATCAGCTATGGAATTCCCATCCATGGATGTTGACCTAGCTCATACATTCTTTGAACGTGCTGGATTTGACAATGATGCAGCTAGTGTAGTTGCAATGACATTGCTACGTCAAGCAAAAATTGAAGGAATTCCAGTTGGACAAATCCTAGACAGTCTCAGTGGGTACAATGCTATAACACTTAGTCAGTTAGTGGGTGAGATTTTAAACAACAATCGTGTGCCTACAAGCATTTTGGGTTTTAGAACAGCAGACGTTAAACCCACTCAAACAAGAAATATATCAGCGTAATGGGAAAATTTGCACAGGGTCGCTTCGAAATGAAGAACCCCGCTAAGTATGTGGGAAAGAAAACACCGTTGGCTAGAAGTAGCTGGGAATTTGTTTTTATGCGAATGCTTGACGAACATCCTAGTGTACAAAATTGGGCCAGCGAATCAATACAAATACCTTATAGAGATCCGCTTACCGGTAAAAGCACGATCTATGTGCCAGACTTCTTTATAGTGTATGTGGATAAAAGTGGCAGCAAACATGCTGAAGTTGTAGAAGTAAAACCTAGGAATCAAACTGTACGAGAAGCAGTTGGTAAGAATCCGGGTAGACAAGCAGAATACGTTAAGAATCTAGCAAAATGGGAAGCTGCAAATGCTTGGTGTAAGCAGCAGGGCATTAAGTTCAGAGTCGTAAATGAAGATGATATTTTCCATACCGGCGGAAAACGTAGATAAGTAAAGTATGACCAAAAAACTTGAAGAACTCTTTAACTTAGATGCTGCTGAACCTGAAAAGGTTGTAGAGGAAGTCGCTCCTGTTGCCACTCACGAAGAGATCAACAGTCTAGAAGATCAGTTCAATGCTGTGCAAGAAATTACCCGTAGCTTGCCGCAGATAAAAGAACTCAACGACATGGACGAAAAAGAGTTAGATAACCTTGCTAAAAAAGCAGAGCAAGCATATGATGATCTAATGGATTTAGGCATGAACGTAGAAGTACGCTATGCTAGCCGCATTTTTGAAGTAGCAAGCTCTATGATGGGCAATGCTATTACAGCAAAAACTAACAAAATTGAGAAGAAACTAAAAGCAGTAGATCTACAGCTTAAGAAGTTAAAACTTGATCAAGATGCAGGAAACGATCCCGGAGATGTTATTAATGGCTCGGGTTATGTGATTACAGACCGTAATGAACTGCTGAAAAAATTGAGCGGAAAAGCATAAATACTACTATGAAAACTTTTAAAGAATATCTTGCCGAAAGCAAAAAAGTATACAGCTTCAAAGTTAAAGTAGCTGGCGAACTTCCTGAAAAATTTCAAGAAGCATTAAAATCTCGCCTAGAATGCTGCAAAGTTTTAACTTTAGAAAAAGTAACTACAACTCCAATCCAAAAACTACCATTAGATTTTCCAGGTAAGGAAAACATGGAAGTAACAGTATTTGAAGTTGTTACAGAATACCCTATCACAAGCCCAGAAATTACAACTCACGTTAAGTCTATTGGCATTGACGAAGATTGTTTCCGTGTACGTGGTAGCAATGAACCTTCTGAAACTGAACAAGTTTTAGCAGACAGCGAATTATCAGGTGACGCATTGCTTGACGAAGCTGATCTAGACAAGGGTGCTACAAAGATCAAACACAAAGATTATTTTGGTGATGACTTTAACAAGAGTTTCTTAAAAGATTTAAGCAAGGCATCTAAGCAACGCACTAAAGATGGCTTTCAAACAGAATACAAATTAGGTAAACAAAAAGCAGACAAAACTGGATCTACATCCCCTATTAGTAAGGTTGATAATCCAGATCCAAGAAAAGGAAAATAAGAATGGACTTTCAACAACTATTAGCAAAAATGAATGAACTGAGCCAACCAGCTCCTGCATCAACAGCAGTTGCCGAACAGCCAGTTGCAGAATGTCCACCAGCAATGGGTCCAGGCCCGATGGGTGGGGACATGGGAGGTATGGATAAACCAGATACTCCGCCACCAAGCATTAGCGTTAACTTAAACGCACAGGGTTTAGATAACATTGAACAACTGTTAGATCTTATTAAAGCAGTTAATCCAGATGCAACTCCAGCAGCTCAAGTTCCGCCAATTACTGGCGCACCTGTAATTGATATTGAACCAATGGACAAACCAGCAGGCGGTTTAGGACTAGGTAACTTAGATTCCGGTCCATTAAAGATGCTTCCTGATTTAGACGCTCCTGGTGATGACGTTAGCAAGGCTCAGGGCGATCTAGATAACGACGGCGACCACGATATGGACGACCATAACATGGAAAAAGAGCCAGTTGAAATTGATCCTATTGACAAAGATGGTAAAGAAGACGGCGAAGCAGACAATGACGAAGACGAAGGTACATTAGGTACTATCGCAGGTGGCATTGCTGGTGCAGCAATGGGCGGCCCAATGGGTGCATTAAGTGGTGCTGCTGCTGGTGATCAATTAACTGATCCAGATCCAGAGGAAAAAGAAGAAGGTGCTTATGGCAATTCTTTAGGTGATTCTGAGCCAGAAACTAAAGGTGTAGATGCTGCTGTTCATGCCGGCGGCGATTTAAACAAGCCAAAGACAATGACAAAACATAGCTATCGTCAAGGTGACAATCCAATGGCTATGGAAGGTGAAGAACTACGTGCTTGGATTAAGAGTGAATTAACTCAACGCCTAGCAGAAGCAAAAGGAGCGAAATAATGTCAGGATTTAAAATTGCAGCGGATTCATTAAGACCTGAATTCTACCAAGTTGTTATTACATTAAGCGGTGGTGCAGGTACTTATCCTACTGCCGATGGTAACGACAACGGTGCTGTGTATCCACAAGACCACAGTCAATTTACAACAAAGCCAACTACATTAGTAATTGGTAAGCGTGTAGCAAGAGGCCATCAACGCTTCTTAGCTATTATTGAAAACCTAAGTAAGTATGCAGACGTTGCAATTCAGGACGTTCAGTTTACAAGTGGTGGCGCAACAGCAGCAGATAATCAACCTACAGCAGTTACATTTACTGTAAGATATGACAGATTTGCAGCAGCTGGCGACGCAACTACTCAAGGGGTTCTTGCTAGTGTAAGAGCAGAAATTGGTAGCCCTTACCAATTTACAGCAACTACAGATGGTACTATTACTGTAGACTCTACAGCAAAAGCATTACGTTATCTAGTTGGTCAAGCTATTTGCAGAACAAACTATACCAAGCGTGTTCGCGTGTGGGACGGCGGTAACGGTTTTGAAACAGACATGGTTTTAACAACAACATTACCTGATTCTACAGCAGACGTTTACAAAGACGTTGCTGTAACTTTAGTTGATGCAGCAGAAACTGTTGATAGTTAATTAAAAGCACATAACCAAATAGGCTCTTCGGAGCCTATTTTTTTCAGTAAATAAATGTATGGCAAAATCATTAGACGGTAATTTAGTTAAGAAAGCTCACGCACAAATCAAGTATACGCTTGAGGAAGTTGAGCACCTTGAAAAGTGTATGGATCCTGTAGACGGACCATTATACTTTGCAACCCATTTTATTAAAATCCAACACCCTACGAGAGGTTCTATTCCATTTGAACCCTACGAGTATCAAGTTAGATTAATTCAAGCATATCACGAAAACAAGCAATGTATTGCGATGTTACCACGTCAGATGGGTAAAACAACCTGTGCGGTTGCTTACCTACTGTGGTACACTATGTTTGTTCCCGATTGCCAAGTTCTTATTGCAGCACACAAATATGAAGGTGCTAAAGACATTATGGATCGTTACCGTTTTGGTTACGAAAACTTACCCGACTTTGTTCGTGCTGGTGTGTACAGTTACAACAGAAACACTATTGAATACGACAACGGAGCACGTATTCAAGCTACCACAACTACAGAAAACACCGGTCGTGGTAAATCTTTATCATTAATTTATTGTGACGAATTTGCATTCGTTCAACCGCCTGAAAAGGCCAAAGAGTTCTGGACTGCCCTATCTCCTACATTAGCAACTGGTGGTAAGGCAATTATTACATCAACACCAAACTCCGACGAAGACCAATTTGCGTTAATCTGGACCGAAGCTAATAAACGCTTTGACGAGTTCGGCAATGAAACTAAATTAGGTCCTAACGGATTCTTCCCATACTTTGCACACTGGCGTGAAAACCCATTGCGTGATGATGCGTGGGCTGCTGTTGAACGTGCTAAGATCGGCGACGAACGTTTCCGTCGAGAATTCGAATGTGAGTTCTTGATCTTTGACGAAACACTAATTAACTCAGTTAAACTTGTAGAACTAGAAGGATCTGAGCCTGTGATGACCATGGGCCAAACACGTTGGTACAAAGACATTAATCCGCAGGCAACATATCTTGTGGCCTTAGACCCTAGTTTAGGTACAGGCGGCGACTATGGCGCTATTCAAGTTTATGAAATGCCTAGCATGGAACAAGTTGCAGAATGGCATCATAATACAACTATTGTTCAGCAACAGGTTAAACACATGCGTGACATTTTAAAGTATATCCAAACTCGTGGCGAAGAAAAAGGTCACGCACCGCAGATATATTACAGCGTTGAAAACAACACACTTGGCGAAGCAGCATTAGTTGTTATTAGCGATATTGGGGAAGAAAACTTCCCGGGATTGTTCTTAAGTGAGCCTATCCGCAAAGGACATGTTCGTACATTCCGCAAAGGATTTAACACTACGCACAGAACAAAAATTGCAGCATGTTCTATCCTTAAGAATATGATAGAAACAAACAAAATGAAAGTTCGCAGCAAGCCTTTAATTTCTGAACTTAAAACGTTTATTGCAAGCGGCCTAGGATTTAAGGCAAAAACAGGCGAACACGATGACTTAGTAACATCAACATTGTTGATTGTACGTATGGCAGAAGTACTTGCAGATTGGGATCCGCAAGTTTATGAAAAAATGACTGAGAAAATTACGGAAGAGCACATGCCTATGCCGATCTTTGTAAGCATGGGACTGTGATAAATATACTTATGGACGCAAGAAACAACATCGCAGAAGATTTATTCTACAAAATTCGTAGCCGCTTTTCTGGCCTAAAATTGGGCGAGGAAACAGGGCAAATTACCATTAATCCAGAAGAAGCTCGTTTCTTCGATTTTGATTACATGGAAGGAAAAACACCAATTGGACATGTAAGCATTAGCCTTGCAGAACCAAACTCAATGAAAGTATACTTCAGTCACGGTATTACTGAAGGAATGGACGATGGACAAAAAGACAACTGGTACAGTTTCTTGCGTGAATTACGTCAGTTTGCAAAACGTAGATTGCTAAGTTTTGATACTAGAGACATTGCCAAGGATAACTTAGACAAACGTGACTACGAATTCCTTGTACAAAATTCACAACCTAAACCAACAACAAACAATACAATTCAGAAACCCGTCGGAGAAAGTATTATGGCTGAAAGCAACATGTATGGTAGCAAATTAATGAGCTATCAAAATCTTTTAGATACAAGATTAATTATTAAACATAACCAAGCTGTTATGGACGATGCTGCTCCGGGCGCAAGAACTAGACACATTTCTGCGTTGTTTGTTGAAAACCAAGACGGTGAAAGATTTAAGTATCCATTCATTCACTTAGCAGGTGCCCGTGCAATGCAACGTCACGTTGCTAACGGCGGTGTTCCATACGATGACATCGGTAAGAGCATTGTAAGAATGAGTGAAGAAATTGCAGCGTTGAAGAGCTTCGGCGGTTATGTAGTTCGTAATGATCTAATGAACAGCGAAACTAACAACGTAGTTGAACGTTCGAGCGCATACCTAAACAGTTTGCGTGAACAAGTTAAGGCACTAGCAAAACAAAGCCATTATGAGGCATACAGAGAAAATTTCCAAGCAGTAGACAGTGAAGAAGTACCTCAAGACGTAGTTGAAGATTTTAAAGAAAAATTCACAGTACGCTCATTTAAAGAAGACATTGCATCAGTATTTCCGGTCCTATACAGACTAATGAAAGAAGGAAATACCATAGGCTATGACGACATAGTCGCATTAACACAAGAAGACATTGCTACGGAAGATGTACAAGAACGCGAAACACTAGATCCATTTGCTAAGTTTGAAAACTGGGTAATGGGCCTAGGCGAAGATTCTGCTATCACTAGTCAAGACCCAGAAGAACAACAGGCAGCAATTCAAGGACTACAAGAATTAGTAGCACAGCCATTCCCAGCGGGAGTAGATGGCACTAATGCAATTGAAAGTCTACAAGGTCTAATCGAAGATCCCGAATTATACAGAAGAATTAAAGGCATTGCATCGCAGGATGCAAACGCAGACGTAAGAGAACAGGTACAAGGCTGGTTGCAATTAAATGCACCTGAAGTTTTAGAACAACTAGATTTCGGTGATTTACAAATGGCAGCAGCACAAGAAGGCATTGAAGAAGCAGGCGATCAACCACCTGCTCCGATTGATCAACCGCCAACAGATCCAAAGAAAAAACGTCTATGGATGCAATGGTGGAAAGACCATGGCAAGAATCCAGAAGACTTTGGTGTAAAGCCAAACGCTAATGCAGGCAAACCATTCCCTAAGTGGCAGAAAGTTCCTAGACCAAATGCTAGAGGTGATTGGGACGCAGACTATGTCTTTGACAATCCAGACGAAAAAGCAGCATGGGATAAGAACGACAAAGACTATTACGCACAACCTGAATATAAGGCATTTGATGCAGACCGTTCGGCTCACTTCAAAGACATGGAAAAGGCCAAGAAGGCACACTATGCTAAACAAGGTTCTTTTGATCTTCAAATGACTATTGGAAATCCTTTCTTTGATCCTAAGTCTACTGATCCAGAAGACGAAGATACACCAGAAGAAATCGATGTAGGTATTGATTACAACATTAGCGGCGACTACAGACCAGCTACTTGGGGATATCATGGTGGAGATCCAGAAGAGTATCCAGAAATTGAAATTATGAGAGTTGTTGATTTAGACACAGGCGAAGAAATTACCGACGAACTTGACAGTGACCAAGTAAGCAATATTGAACAACGTATTGCCGACGGTGAAGGCGACAGAATGACGTCAACTGCTAAAGACTACTGGCGCAGAAATCGCGAACCTGATGAAAGCGCAGATCCACAACAACAAGGCCAAAAAGGCGGAATGAATGTAAACGAATTAGCAGAATTTATTACTTCATTCTACGACAAAGAATCTAATTCATTCCCTAAGGGCCCAGAAGGTGTATGCACAATGGTAGGCAAGAAGTTCGGTGAACAAGCAGAAGCTGTTGCTCGCAAGTTTGTTGAGCGCATGGCACCGCATCAAAGCACTGAGCAAAATCCAGAATTAGCAGAGTTGGCAAGAATCAAACAACTATCAGGCATGAGATAATCTATTTTGGATAAACAAAAAGGACCTTCGGGTCCTTTTTTTGTCAACTAAAGTTCCAGGTAACACGTTAATATAGTATACACTTACAAAAGGTGGGTATTTTATGTTAATGAGGGTTAGAAATGAAACAATTGCTAGGCATCCTGATTGCCACAGTAATGACAATAACAAGCCCAGCAAGTATGAGTCAGACTGGGAACGAACTTTATGGGAAGCCTACAGCTACCGTTGCCCAACCCAAGACTGCGATACCAAAAGAACAGGTCCGTGTAAAGCGGATCCCAAAGTCTAAATTATTTAGATCTAATCCACATCGCTTAGGGCATATTGTTTTAATAGACGACCAGGATGATATTACTATTGCAGATGACGATTTAGCAACAGGATATCGTAGACGAGATCTAGGAAAGATAGAACAACAAGAAGAAGCGCCACTACCAGAACACATACGATGGCGACTGTTTTTAGCCCGTCAACTGGCGTTGCTCAAGCATAGAGAAGTCCACTCATAGGGTGGATTTTTTTTGGTGAAACTGCTCGTAAAAGGTGTGGCTTTTTGTTGACTCTGCTAAATAAAAAGCGCATAATAAAACATGTGCATTAAGGCATATTACCATTTACATATAGGCTATATTATAGGAGGCATTTAAAATGGCAACATTAGCAGAAATTCGTGCAAAACTTCAGGAAGCACAAGGCAAGTCCACAGGACAATCAACAGGCGGCGGCGACAATGCAATTTACCCACACTGGAACATGCAGGAAGGTAAAGAAGCCGTGGTACGTTTTCTACCAGACGGTAACCCTAACAACACTTTTTTCTGGGTAGAACGTGCAATGATCAAACTCCCATTTGCAGGTATTAAAGGTGAAACAGACTCACGTCCAGTTCAGGTGCAAGTTCCTTGCGTTGAAATGTACAATGATGGTACTGTTTGTCCAATCCTTAGCGAAGTGCGTGGTTGGTTCAAAGACAAGTCACTTGAAGAAATGGGTCGTAAATACTGGAAGAAGCGTTCATACATTTTCCAAGGCTTCATTGTTGAAGATCCTTTGAAAGAAGAAAACACTCCAGAGAACCCAATCCGTAGATTTATCATCGGTCCTCAAATCTATCAAATTATCCGTAGTGCTCTAATGGATCCAGAGTTGGATGAACTACCAACAGATTACCTCAAAGGTCTAGACTTCCGCATTGCTAAGACAAGCAAAGGCGGCTTTGCAGACTATTCTACTTCTAAGTGGAGTCGTCGTGAACGTAGTCTAAGCGAAGTTGAGGCAGCAGCTTTAGAATCTCATCAACTGTTTAATTTGTCAGACTTCTTACCTAAGAAGCCAACTGACGTTGAGTTGAAAGTTATGAAAGAGATGTTTGAAGCATCTGTTGATGGCGAAGCATACGACATGGAACGTTGGGGTCAATACTTCAAACCAGCTGGCATGGGAGCCGCAACAGGCGATCCTAACAAGCAACGTGCATCAGCACCAGCAGCAGCGCCGGCAGCACAATCTAACAGTGAAGATGATCTTCCATGGGAAGAGCCTGCACAAGCGTCAGCGCCTGCTCCAAAAGCAGAGGCAGCAGCGCCAGCAGCAGGTGGTTCTGAATCAGCTAGTCGTGCCCAAGACATCTTGGCCATGATTCGCAATCGTCAGAAGTAATAATAGGTAATATAAGAGTGCGGGGCAACTCGCACTCTCTTCACATTGAGGATTAATAATGGCAAAAGCATTCGATATTTCTAAATTTAGAAAATCAATTACAAAGTCTATTGAAGGACTTAGTATTGGTTTTAATGATCCAACTGATTGGGTCAGCACAGGTAATTTTGCATTAAATTATCTGATCAGCGGCGACTTTAACAAAGGTGTTCCGCTAGGTAAAGTGACTGTGTTTGCAGGTGAGTCTGGCGCAGGCAAGTCATACATTTGTTCTGGTAACCTTATCAAGGCAGCACAAGCACAAGGCATTTACCCTATTCTTATTGACACAGAAAACGCACTTGACGAAGATTGGTTAAAGGCGTTAGGTGTTGATACAGATGAAGATAAACTCCTAAAACTTAACATGGCTATGATCGATGATGTAGCAAAGACTATTACAGAGTTTGTTGCAGAATACAAAACTATGCCAGAAGACACTCGTCCTAAAGTATTGTTCGTGTTAGACTCATTGGGTATGTTGTTGACGCCAACAGACGTTAACCAGTTTGAAGCAGGTGACTTAAAAGGTGACATGGGTCGTAAGCCTAAAGCACTTACAGCACTTGTTCGTAACTGTGTTAATATGTTTGGTTCACTAAACATTGGTCTAGTAGCAACTAACCACACATATGCTTCGCAGGATATGTTTGATCCAGATGACAAGATCAGCGGTGGTCAAGGCTTTATCTATGCATCAAGTATTGTTGTTGCAATGAAGAAGATGAAGTTGAAAGAAGACGAAGATGGTAACAAGATTTCAGAAGTTAAAGGTATCCGTGCAGGATGCAAGATTATGAAAACTCGTTATGCTAAACCGTTTGAAGGTGTACAGGTTAAGATTCCCTACGAAACAGGTATGAATCCGTATAGCGGAATGGTAGACTTGGCGGAGTCAAAAGGGTTACTCAAGAAAGAAGGTAACAGCCTCGTATACACAACCAAAGATGGCGAGATCATCAAGCAGTTCCGCAAGGCATGGGAAAGAAATGAAAATGGTGGTTTAGATGCAATCATGGAAGACATTTCAAAACATGGTGAAAATTCCGTTTCCGAGATAACTACTACAGTTGAACCTGAAACGGAGGGAGCAGAATGAAAGAAGATTTAATCGCAGACTTATGGACAGTACTAGTAGAACACATTCCAGAGAAATCGAGAAAGGATGTGGCTGCTGACTTTATTAACACTCTTTTAGACTATGGTATTAAAGATAGTGTTTTAGAAAGCCTACAAGGCGTTGATCCATATCTCGACGAAGCTATTGAATATAGTATCGACGGCGAAGAAATTGAAGAAGATTACGACTACAACGAAGACGAAGAATGACTAACTGGTACGACAGAGTAAGTAAAGATATTAGCAACATTCCAGATGCTGTGGCATACTATGAGGCCGAATTACTGGCAGCAAAGAATGATACTCGCATAGCGGGAAATATTGAAAGAGCCGCTGCCAATATGCCCGGCATTGTTGAAAATAGATTTAACCAACTTCAAGAAATTGAAGGTATTCTCGAGTACCTAAATATCGAACTTCGTAGACTGCGTAGTCAACATTTTCGTAAATATCTCGAAAACTATCAACGTGCTTTATCTTCTAGAGACTGTGAAAAGTTTGTAGAGGGTGAAGCAGACGTTGTGGATTTTGAAAAAATCATCAACGATTTTGCGTTGTTACGTAACAAATGGCTAGGTATTATTAAAGCTCTAGACATTAAACAATGGCAAGTATCAAACATTGTTAAGTTACGTACAGCTGGATTAGAAGACGCCACTCTTTAATCAATCCAGAAATATACGCAGATAAATATCTGCATGAAACGCATTGTACTAATCACAGGGGGTTTCGACCCCCTTCACTCTGGGCATATTGCCTATCTAAAAGCAGCCAAGGCACTAGGCGACATTCTTGTTGTTGGAGTTAATTCAGATGCATGGTTAACACGCAAGAAAGGCGCAGCATTTATGCCTTACATGGAACGTGCTAATGTTGTACGTAACATTGTTGGCGTAGATTTTGTTATAGACTTTAATGACACGGACGGTAGTGCTAAACACGCTATCTGGATGGTGCGTCAAAGTTACCCGCAAGACAAAATTATATTTGCCAACGGCGGCGACCGCACATCAACCAACATTCCAGAAATGGACATCGAAGACGACAATCTAGAATTTGTATTTGGCGTAGGTGGCGAAAACAAAATGAATTCCAGTTCTTGGATTCTACAAGAATGGAAGGCACCTAAGACAGAACGTCCTTGGGGCTACTATCGTGTACTACACGAAGTACCTGGAATGAAAGTTAAAGAACTAACTGTAAATCCTGGACAAAGTTTGTCAATGCAACGACACAAATATAGATCAGAATTTTGGATTGTTAGCGACGGTCAAGCATCAGTTGAAAGAGCAATGAGCAGCGGATATCATTTGCCTGGTGTAAATTTAGAAAAACACGATAGCTTAGATATTCTAGTAGACGAATGGCACCAATTAAGAAACCCATACCAACAACCATTAAAAATTGTTGAAATACAATACGGAGAACAATGCGTCGAAGAGGACATTGAAAGAAAATGATTAATATTTTTATCGGTTACGATCACCGTGAAGCAATCGCTTATCATGTATGTGCAAACAGCATTATTCGACATTCTAGTAAGCCAATTTCGCTTACACCGCTTGCATTAAAGAATATGCAAGACTACGAAGAAAAGCATACTGATGGTAGTAATCAGTTTATCTATAGCCGTTTTCTAGTACCACACTTAATGGAATACAAAGGCTGGGCAATCTTTATGGACGGCGACATGTTAGTTCGTGAAGATATAAACAAACTGTGGGAATTGCGAGACGAAACTAAAGCAGTTCAAGTTGTTAAACACAATTATAAAACTAAGATGTCTGAAAAATATCTTGGCGCTAAGAATGAAGACTATCCGCGAAAGAATTGGTCAAGTGTTATCCTATGGAATTGTGGCCATCCTGCTAATGCTGCTGTTACACCTGAGTTTGTGCAAAACGCAACAGGAGCACAGGTGCATAGATTTACATGGTTAACAGATGACCTCATTGGCGAATTGCCAATTGAATGGAATTGGTTACCGGACGAGTTTGGTGCTAATCTAGATGCCAAGTTAATCCATCACACACTAGGAACACCTTGTTTCCATGAGTTTGCTACAGCACCAATGGCTGACGAATGGCATAGAGAACGTATCTACGTAGATTACTGTTTACAACGAGATTTATGATTTACCTAAGCAAAGACGGCGAAGACGAATACATTAACATGTTGGCTAAGAGCCGTAATGTTGCACCTGTTTCGACTGAAGACTTTGTCTACGAAGAAACGCAAGGTCCTATTATTTTGCGTGGCATTTTAAAACATAAAATTATGAAACAATGCTGGCAAGATAACAGAGATTTCTATTACATGGATACAGGATACTTTGGAAACGACAAGAATCCCAGCAATCCCAATGGTTGGAAATACTGGCATCGCATTGTAAAGAACGATCTCCAACACGGCGAAATTATTCAACGCCCGGATGATAGATTTAAACAATTCAATAAAAAGTTTACACCTTGGAAGAAAACAGGCAGCAAGATCTTAATTGCTAAACCAGATATTAAACCCTGCAAGTTCTACGATATTGATCTAGAAAATTGGGTACAGCAGACTATTGATACTATCAAACAACACAGTGATAGAGAAGTTGTAGTACGTGAACGTGCTCCTAAACGCATTGATAGAATTGCTACAGATACCCTACAAGCGGCTCTAGACAACGATGTATATGCGTTAGTTACCTTTAACTCTGTTGCTGCTGTAGAAGCTATATTTCACGGTATACCAGCATTTACACTTGCACCTGCTAATGCAGCAAGCCCTGTGTCATTGCAAGATTTAACTAAAATAGAAACACCATATTATCCGGATGCTGACAAACTCTATGCTTGGGGTTGTCATTTAGCATACGGCCAATTTCATGTAAATGAATTAAAGAATGGTAAAGCATTGGAGATGTTAGGCGTATGATATTTGTTTTTTGTTCAAGACATGTTAAATCAACAGAGTGGACAAACACTCTAGACGAACTCGGAGTTCCATTTGTTAGATTCCACGACAAAGGTTCTAAATGGTATATGGAAGATCATTGGCCTCAGCAAATTGCTGATGCTGTTAAAGAACATGGGAATCCGATACTGTCATTTGGATCTAGCATGGGCGGATGGGGAGCATTATACTTCCAACCGATTATTCAGGCAAAATGCGTTCTAGCATTTTCACCACAAGGTACAACACACTGGAAAGAAATGAGAAGTTTTCCAGGAAAGAAAAACATCACATGGAGTGAAGGATTAGAAGGATATCCAGGAGCAAGATTGCCAAAGGCAGATGGCCGAGCAGTTGTGTTTTATGGAAGAAATCTTTGTGATGACGGACATAAAAAGATTGCAATAGAACAAGGGTATAACATTACTGAAGTTGATACAGATAGTCATAATACAGCAGACTATTTTAAAGAAAAGAACGAACTTCTAAATATTATACGTAACCACTATAACCCTTAATGTCTGAAAATATAATCAAACAGTTAGACGGATTCTCTGGTAGTACTGTATTACTAATAGAAAGAGATGGTTCGTTATTTGTTAGAAAAATAAAAAACTTTGAACGAAACTTTGAAAGAATAACAGTTCTTTCAAATGAATTCCCGTTACCAAAGATTTTAAACAAGACAAATGACTATCTCGACATGGAATATATTCACGGGCTAGACATTAAGAATTATCTTAAAACTAATTCTCCTGATCAACTAATACATTTCTTACAAGATACTATTACACGACTTTCAGCTAACTCGGAATTAAAAGACTACACACAAGTATATAAAGATCATCTAGATCAAGTAAACTTTGAGAAGATTCCATTTACTAAAGAACAATTGTTAGAAAAATTACCTAAGTTATTACCCAAATCAAACTATCACGGTGACTTTACTTTAGAAAATGTATTGCATAGTGAATCAAATGATTTCTATCTAATTGATCCAGTTACAACAGCATACGATTCTTGGGTCTTTGATGTTGCTAAGATGCGACAAGATCTAGAATGCAAGTGGTTTGTTAGAAAAGAACATTTACGCCTAGAAGTTAAAATAGAATATATACAAGACAAAATATTAGAAGCGTTTCCTATAGCAAACAACAATTACTTGCTGATTCTTATGTTGCTTAGGGTTTGGAGATATACGACTCCTAAAACTAAAGAACAGAAATTTATTTTAGAGAACTTAATAAGATTATGGAAATAATTATACCAGCAGCAGGATTATCTACAAGATTTCCTAACATGCGACCAAAATACACATTAACGGACCATACGGGTACTTTGATGTTAGAAAGGTCTATTTCTCCTTTTTTAGGCAAATATAATATCACTATTGGTATTTTGAAAGAACACAACGAAAAATACAACGTTGTAGGCATGTTAAAGCACGAATTACCAGAGCTAAACATTGTTATTTTAGAAGAAAGAACAAATGGTCCTGCAGAGACTGTTTCGGCAATTATTCAACAAGCAGGTATTAATCCAGATGCAGAAATTCTAATTAAAGACTGTGATAGTTTTTTTGAGCATGATGTAACTAGTGGAAATTACGTTTGTATTTCAACAATTGCTGAACACGAAATTCTAAAAAGGCTAGCATCTAAGAGCTTTATTATCACTAACGATCAAGGTATTATTACAAACATTATTGAGAAAGAAGTTATATCTAATAAGTTTTGTGTAGGCGGCTACAAGTTTGAATCGGCAAAGTTATTCTGTGAAACCTACGAAAAATTAAAAGACAAGAATGTAGGTGAAATATTTGTTAGTCATATTATTGAAGACTGCTTGAACAATCACAAGATATTTTTAGAAAAGCACGTAACAGATTATATCGATGTAGGCACCGCCGATGAATGGTTTGCATATAACGATAAAGCATGTATTTTCTGCGACATCGACGGTACTGTGATTAAAGCACAACCAAAAGGCGGATACGACAAAGATCCGGAAGTGTTGATACACAACGTCAACAGATTGAAAGAGTTAGTAGAAAAAGGTTCTACTATTGTATTCACAACAGCACGAAGTGCCGAATACGACGAACGTACTAAGGAAATTTTAAATTCTCTAGGCTTTGACAATTACGGACTAATAAGCGGGTTACCAAATACAAAGCGTGTATTAATCAACGACTACAACGAAGCTAATCCATACCCTAGAGCAATTGCAGTTAATTTAAAACGCAACTCAGACAACTTGCGAGACTACTTATGATCGCAATTTGTTACACAGGTGATAAGCGTCACAACACTACATTAACTCTAGAGAATCATAAAAAGTTAATAGATGAAATTTCTAAAGTAGGCGAATGCACAGTTTATTGGTTTACTAAGGATACAAAAAAGCGTGGAGTATGCCCGTATGATGATAATACTCCCGACCTATCTGTAGAAGGAAAGTATAGACGAGGCCAAGGCGGCGCAGTCCAAACTTGGGATTTTATGAATAGCGTTGGTAGAGTTAAAGAAAATATTGTCATAAGGATGAGAACTGATACATGGTTTCACGATACTGCTATCAATGTTATTGTTGACGAATTAAAAGAAATTATAAGTGGCAATTCAGACATCGCCTTCTTCGGGTCAGATCTAATCAACGGAAACGTTGGTAAAGAACGAGAAAAAATATTTGTAGATACGCAACATATTACAAAGATACAAGACTTTGTAATTATTGCAGATAAAACAAAAATATTATCTCCCAGTGAAGTTTATGAAAAAATAGATCAAACTCATCCTAAAAAACGAAGAAGTGGCAATAAGATATTTCGATATTGTATTCCTCAAGGTGCTAAAGCATATACAATACTTTGTAAGATATACCTTATAAGAGCTTATTACGAAACAGAGCCAGACGAATTATCAATATTCAAAGACTACTTAGACTCTTACGGCAGTCCGGATGCACACGAAGAATTGCGTCAAGCGCATAGATGGTTAAGGAAAAGTTTATGATAGCAATAATCTATACAGGATTTAATAGATACTACGAGCGTACAGAAAAGAATCATCAACGTCTTAAAGACAGAATACGCGAGCTAACAGAAGTTAATGAATATTGGTTTACAAAACCAAATAAGAAAAGACCATTTTGTGTTTATGATCAACACGACGCAAGAGGTGCCATCCAAGTGTTTGACATACTATGGGCATTAGATAATATTAAAGAAGACACATTTATAAAATTAAGAACAGACATATGGTTAAGTGATGATGCTATCGATACCATTATTTCAGAATTAAAATTAATATTAGAAAATAAACAAGACTTGTCATTATTGGGCTGGCACTTTAACGGTTGGGATTTTAATAAACCCTACGGAAAGATGACCGTAGCCGATGCCTCAAAACATACTCAAGACTATATAGTGATAGCTAAAAAACAAACAATAGCAGATAAAGAAACTATATTCGAACGAATGAATAATAGAGCTATAGAAAAGTTATACACTGGCAACAAAATTATTAGAGATTTAGTTTTAAATAGAGATACTTCTTTTACAGTAAAAACTCATATGTATCTAGTAAGACCGGAAGTAACGAACTTTAACGAGTTTGATATATCGATAGCATTTTGTAAATCGTTTGGCGGCAAAGGCAAAGCAGACGATTATAAAAATTGGTTCATTGCCAATAAACAATCCACAAAGAATAATACTGTGTAAATATTCAAGGGTAGAATATGAAGATTTTTATTGAACTAAACAGAGAACAAGAAATAGCGCATAACGTATGCCGTTCTAGCATTGTACGCAGAAATTCATCTGCAAATGTAGAACCTTTAGAACTAGCAAAACTAAAAGAAGATAAAATGTATGTTCGCGAAAACAATGACGTACATCCTAAATTTTTTATTCCTCACATAATGGAATATCAGGGCTGGGCATTATACTGCAAAGACGATATGATTTTTTTGCAGGACATTAAAGACCTTTTTAGTTTCTGCGATAACAAATATGCTGTGATGGTAGTTAAACATGAAGGATACGCAAACAATAACAATATTATATTGTGGAATTGCGAACATCCTGCAAATAAGTGGTTAAATTTAGATACTGTAAACTACGTTACAGATCCAGACAGACTAGAAAAGTTTTCATGGTTAACTTCTGATCAAATTGGCGTATTACACTACGAATGGAATTGGCTGGTGAATAAGTATGCCCCATTGCCAGAAGGTGTACCTAAGGCCTTGGAATTTGTCGATTGCGGTCCCTGGAGGAATGAAAACAAACATGTACAGTACGGATTGTATTGGGAAAACGAAAGACACGAATACATAAAAAGTAGCATAGGTCCGAGACAACCACATAAGTTCGAGAATCTACCAGACGACATTAATACTATTATCGACAAGATGATAGAATATAGAATGGACTCAAGAAACGAGTACTACAAAACAACTAAAGAAGATCTAATTAAAGAAATCGAAACTAATCTTGCACCTGACCGTGTATTTGCAGTTGATTCTGAATTTAGATATGCAAGAAAAGGAAATATATACGATCCTATGTTAGAAAATTTTATTATTGGTGCAGGTGGTCAACTCACAACATGGGATATGATCGAAAACGACAAGTCACCTGTCGTAATACGTGGAATTGCAAAGCGTAAACAGATTCACAGTTGCTGGGAAACTGGTAGAGACTTTTATTATATCGACACCGGATACTTCGGCAACGGTAAGAGAAAACTCTACCACCGAATTACAAAGAATCATTTGCAAAACATTTACCCTGTTGTTCATAGACCTAGAGATAGATTGTCTGCAACCAACTGGCGTCCCTGCAAATTTAGAGGTGGAAGCAATATCTTAATTTGCCCACCTAGTGCTAAAGTAATGAAATTCTTTGATCTAGATTTAGATCAATGGATGGAACAAACACTTACTACAATTAAACAATATACTGATAGACCTATTGTTATCAGATTAAAACAAAGTAGATCTGCAAGAATGCACGACGATACACTAGCAATGGCGTTGTCTAAAGACGTACATTGTTTAGTAACATTTAATAGTATTGCTGCCACAGAAGCATTGCTATTAGGCAAACCTGCATTCACACTAGGACCAAATGCTGCCGGCGCATTATCCTTACAAGATCTATCAAAGATTGAAAAACCTTACATCCCGTCGTTAGACGAAGTTGAAGAATGGGCTGCACATTTGGCATATTCGCAGTTTACAGAACAAGAAATGCGTAGTGGATACGCTTGGTCAATTTTAAATGAAAGTAGCAATATACCTAGCAGCGGTTCCGAAGAACAAGAATGAAGTAAAGTTAGCAGTCCTGCGTAGATTCGGCGATGGCGTAAGCAAGGCCGGTGATACTGTAGAGATTGTAACTGAAAACAAACTTGTTAACAGTGATGTGGCAGTGATGCAGGGCTTTGTGCATCAAGACATCTCTTCTCCTCATTTATTGCTACGCAGACGAATATTAGACAATAACCAAAATTCTTTAGTTATTGACAGTAACCTATTTCAGTTTGCAAATCCTGATCTACAAAATTACTATCTCCGTTACAGTTTAAATGGAATATTTCCAACAACCGGATTTTATTTCGACAATAAAATAGACACAAGCCGTTGGGAAAAGATCAGTAAACGTTTAAATTCGCCTATGAAAGACTATCGCAAGGCAGGAAATCATATTTTAATTTGCCTACAGCGTGTGGATGGTTGGAGCATGTGTGGTAACAATGTACAACAATGGCTAAATCAAACTGTTGCTAAAATAAGACAATTTAGCAATAGACCAATTGTAGTTAGAAAGCACCCAGGCGATCGTAGACAAAATAGTTTGGTATTTTCTAATCAATATACGGTTAGCACCAATCCTAGTTTATTAGATGACTTAAAGAATTGTTGGGCAATGGTCACTTACAACAGTAGCCCTGGCATTGCAGCGTTGATTAATGGTATTCCTGTGTTTGTTACAGATCCTGTACCACAACAAAGTCAAACATGGCCAATTTGCAATACTGACATTGCACAAATAGAAAATCCAGTACTCGGAGACCGAAGTGACTGGATTCATAGGATTTCACAAAGTCATTGGAATGACGAGGAAGTAGCTTCCGGAGAAGCTTGGCAGTTTCTTAGAGAGCGCCTGTGTATTTTAAGACCCAATCTTTGTTAAACTGTTCAACAACACGATAACCCCAACTTTCTAAAATTTTAATAGCTGGTGTTTCATTCATATCGTTTTTGTACTCGTGCTTCTGTTGTTCGATAACTAACACAGGCTTGTTTCTTTCGATAGTCTGCATAGCACCTGCAAGAATTTCTTCTTCAAAGCCCTCTACGTCAATCTTAATCATATCAACGTTCTCTAGATTAAAACTGTCTAATGTTTTTAATGGAATAGATCCTTTTCCGATAGATGATTGATCGATGTGACTATGCCCTGTATTACCTTGAACAATGTTCATTTCGATCATTGTTTCTTTTCTACCTAATGCAACTGGGTGTATTGTGTAATTGTTGTCTTTTACGTTACGAGTAAAGCATTCTCTGAACTCTGCAACAGGTTCAAATGCAATAACGTGTGCAAATGATTTAACTAGGTCACAACTCCATAGTCCAACGTTAGCACCGATGTCGATACAAAGTCTATGCTGGTCGCAAGCAGCAGTGGCAGCATCTCGTGCCTTGTATTGATACCTCATAACGCCATCTTTCTTCAAACTTTTTTCTAACATACGAGGAAAGTGATCGTCGTAGTCTGGGAACCAAAATCCGTGTGATTGTTTCATTGCCAATATCCTTCTTTTCTCTTAACTTTTAAATCTGCTGCTAAACTCTTGCCGTAATCTTTACGTTTGCCTTTTAAGTGGTCAAGGTATGCACCCCATTCGCTGTTAATTAATGGATGCCCTTCACCAGTAATCAAGTGTCCGCTCCAATCTAACTCATTTAAACTTGTTTGCTGACGCACCGCATCAAATACAAAACTATCATGCCACTCGTCTAAGGTAAAAATCCCAATTTCTGCATGATCATACATTGCTTGGAATTTTTTGAGGAATACTTGTGTAGCAGGACTACGTAAATTCATAGAATACAATCCGCACTCACTGAATTTTCCTTTTCTGCCGAGAAAGCACAGGTCTTTTTCGGGAGGACATAGTTTTAGAATTGTTTCCATAGTAATTGGACTGTGACAAATCATATCTGCATCCATCCACAACAAAATGTCAGCATCTGTCGTCTTGGCGCAATGGAAAATTGCATAGACTTTGTGAGCAAAGCGGATAGCGTCCCATTTAAATCCTTTTCCAGAGTCACGTCTTTTACTTCTAACCGGATCTGACGAAACATCGCCGTTGGCCTTTGGATCATTCTTCCATTTTTCTTTGAATGCCATTAATTCTTCAACTTCTTCTAGTCGCTTTAGTGTCACGTGATTGTGATTACTAATGGCAGGGTTACAAAGTTCTGGGTAAATGTGTAATGTTACCTCTTCCGGCCAGTTTTCGCAGAAACTATCGATCATTGCTTGACCATATTTCTTTAAACCGTCGGGGCTAAATGTAGTTACTACTGCAATTTTCATTTTTGTTTTGTCCATATGTGGAAATTTTCTTTTGTATCAGTACAATGGTAATGATTTTTGTAAAGTATGCCTGATAAATCTCGTCCTATTGGTTCACTACCTTCTATAATTATAGATGGATATGATCTTGTCCATAAAGGAGCGGTCATTTCTAATGCTCGAAGTTGATTTATGTCAAAAAACACCACAGAAATATCAGCTAAATGTTCAACACGGTTGAAACTTTCTCTGTATACCAAATTTCTGGCCTTGATTTCTGGAGGCTGAGGCGATATTACAAAAACAGTTTTGCAAACAGCCAACAGTGGTTCCAAATATCCGAAACCATTGCCTATTACTAGAGCATTTTCGCACTTTCCTAAGGCCTTTGACAATCTTTTTTCAAACTTGGTCATAATTTTATTAAATACGTAGATTATTTAGTACTTCTATGCGCTTCAAACTTTATCGTGAATACGGTGCGCTCAACAGCGTACCAGTTTTTAATGCCTTCGAACAAGGACTGAGGTCTCTTGGTCACGAAGTTGTCACCGAAAACGAAGATGTGGCAGTTATTTGGTCAGTATTGTGGGCAGGCCGAATGAAAAATAACAAACAGGTTTACGATGAATGCAAAAAACTCAACAAGCCTGTGGTAATTATCGAAGTTGGGAATCTTAAACGAGGTCAGACATGGAGAGTATCTCTTAGTCATGTTAACAATTTAGGAATTTTCAACAACACAGACAATCTTGACCCAACAAGGCCTGAAAAATTAGGTGTGGCACTCAAACCTAAACCAGAAAAACTCAGAGGTGAGATACTGGTTGCTTGTCAGCACTATGAAAGTCTCCAATGGGCCGGTATGCCAACTATGGCAAAATGGTGTGAGGAGACTATTGCAAAAATTAAACAACATACCAATAGAAGAATCATTGTAAGACCACATCCACGTGCCCCATTTAGTTTCAAAATGTCTAACATCATTGTCGAAAAACCTCAACGTGTGCCAAACACATATGACGACTTTGATATTTTTTACAACTACCATTGTGTAATTAATCACAACGCTGGACCGTCTGTACAAGCAGCAATAAATGGCGTTCCAGTTCTATGTGATCCCACAAGTTTAGCAGCACCGTTGTCAATAAAATGGGAAAATTTAGAAGATCCGTTTGTGCCTGATAGAGAGGAATGGTTCTTGAACCTGTGCCATACAGAATGGACTGTTGAAGAAATTGCCCAAGGACTACCAATAGCAAGATTATTTCGTTGACTTTCAGTTTTCTAGATATTATACTAGTTAAATGACATCATCTATTTTTGCGGAAGACATTTTCTTGAGATTTTATGCGTTGGTCCAAAACGGCCAGCTCAGTGTCCAACATCAAGATTTTGGCCCCATCCTTAGTTTTCATACCAAGATTGAAGATGGAAATCAGCTGACTAAAAATCAAGCAGACTACATCATAAAAATCCTGGAAAAATACAAAAATATGTCGGCAATGCTAGGTGTTGACTATCGGCAAGACATGCAGTCCGTTAAATGGAAGCTGCCATTTCGTGTTCTTGACCTCACAAAGAGTATCTACGTTGAAAAGAACAGTAATGGTAGATTAGACGTCTGCTTGAAATTCCCATTTCAGCTGAAAAAAGAGTTCGACGAAGAGATAAACGTCAATCTCAATGGGTCTAATCGTGTCAGTCATTGGGACTCTGAGGACAAAGTGCGTAGGCTTAGTCTTTATGATTTTAACCTTGTAACCCTGTATGAGTTTGCCCGCAAACACGGGTTTGACATTGACGATAGTTTCATGAGCGTATTGGCAGATGTTGAAGAAATTTGGCAGAATGCTGACCAAATTACACCTTACTGTACTATCGAAAAATCGTTAGTAACATTACATAATGCCAGTCCGGAAGTTAAAGAATGGTGGGTGTATAACCATAGGCAAAAAGTTGACAACGATTTGTTGTTGGCCAAGAGCATGGGATTTCTTCTTAAGCAGTCTCCTAAAACTATGGCTGAAAAAATTGCAAGTTCGCCAGAAAACGCATTTTGGATTAAAACTAACGAAGAGCTATTTGCATTAACTTCGTCATTGCAAGGTCGAGTGTGCATTGTCTTGGACAGGTCTAGCGATACACTCGCATGGTTGAAAAACTTTGTAGCAACTGCTGACAGTTATAGTGTACCTAGAGAAGAAATCAAGGTATGTTTTAGGGATCACAAGGACAGCAAGTCTGGTCTAAATGAATGGGTTAAACTTGCGGGTGTCGGTGGCAAAGTCGAAGATGGAAAGATCTTAATCTTTGAATCAAAGCCAGCTAAGTGGTTGTTTAAAGACGAGCAAGATGTTAAACTATTAGTTACAAATAACATTTATCCGCCAACAAATAGTATGGCGAAGGATTGGTTTTCTAGTCATCCCTGTGTAGTATTTTTAGGGGAAACAAAGCCAACGGAACAACGAGGACAAAGGATTGTCGAATTGTAAATTAACTATACGTGATGAAGTAAACATAAAGGTAGACGGTCTTAGCGTAGAAACAAGACGAAAAATTGTCAATAAATTAAAGTTTGATCTTCCATACGCACGGCACATGCCTGCATATAAACTAGGAAGATGGGACGGAACAAAGACTTATTTTAGTATTGGTGGCACTGGCTATCTTGCACACTTAGATGTTATTCTTCCTATTATCGAAGAAGCAGGTTATGATATCGAAGTCGAAGACCTGCGTGTAGATCATAACTTTAAATTTATACCTGTTACAGAAAATTATTGGGCTGACAAAGGCAAGACGTGGCCGAAAGGACATCCGGATGCAGGTAAGCCCATTGTGCTTCGCGACTACCAATATGATGTTGTAAACAAGTTTTTAGAAAATCCACAAGCCCTGCAAGAAGTTGCAACAGGCGCAGGTAAGACTATTACAACAGCTACGTTATCATCATTATGCGAACCATATGGACGCACAATGGTTATTGTCCCTAACAAATCTTTGGTTGTGCAAACAGAAGAAGATTACAGAAACCTAGGGCTAGACGTTGGAGTATACTTCGGTGATAGAAAAGAAGTAGGACACACACATACAATTTGCACATGGCAAAGTTTAAACGTTCTTGACAAGAAAGATGTTGATGTAGATGCACTTACGTTGGCAGAATTCTGTGAAGGCGTTATTGCTGTTATTGTCGACGAGGTGCACCAAGCTAAAGCAGATGTGTTAACAAAATTGTTGACACAGAATTTTAGAAACTGTGCAATTCGTTGGGGATTAACAGGAACCGTTCCAAAAGAACAGTGGGAATTCCAAGGCATTCTTTCTAGTATTGGTCCAGTTATTAACCAAGTTTCTGCTAATGATTTACAGAACAAAGGTGTATTGGCACAATTACACATTAACATTTTGCAAACCAATGATGTTGAAGTATTTAGAAGTTATGCAGAAGAATATTCATGGTTAGTTACAGATCCTACGAGACTAACCTGGATGGCCAATAAGATTAAAGAATTAAGTTTATCAGGAAATACTCTAGTACTCATCAACAGAATTGATACCGGAAATAAGTTAATGGAGCAACTTCCTGGCGCAGTTTTTATTAACGGTAGCGTTAAGTTAGATGACCGAAAGGAAGAATACGATGAAGTACGAACTAGCAGTGAAAAGATTATTGTGGCGACTTACGGTGTGGCCGCTGTGGGTATTAATATTCCTCGCATTTTTAATTTGGTTCTTATTGAGCCCGGAAAGAGCTTTGTCCGCGTTATACAAAGTATTGGGCGAGGCATTAGAAAAGCCGAAGACAAAGACCACGTTGAAATCTGGGACATCACGTCCACATGCAAATACGCAAAGCGGCATCTTACGGAAAGGAAGAAGTATTATAAAGAAGCCAAGTATCCTTTCTCGATTACAAAGGTAAACAAATGAGAATATTAACATTAAACAACACATCATTCGACTTGAATGAACTACCGGACGAAGTAGACGAGGATACTAGATTTAGTGTTCTTGACAACAGCAATCCCCAAGAACCCGATTTCTATTTTATGCCTTTGATATTTTTAGAGTCATTTAATAGCCCTGCTATCTTATTACGGATTGGTGGCTATGAAGTACAGATGCCACTTGATTGGTGCATGGTGGTAGGAGACAAAGACTGCGGATTAGATCCAGAAGTATTGCCATTAACTAGCATTAATGAACGTGGGTTTGACGCATTACTATTCAATCCGATTAAAGGCTTCAAGGCTGAATTTGAACCAATTGAGATTGTAAACATTTATCAAGATGTACGCTGGTATTTTCCTAAAATGAAAAACGGACAGCTATTAACTGTTCCTTTGCACGACGGACCAAATCCACCATGTGCATATTTTGTAAAAGAAGTTTCGCGACAGAGCGAAATTCTACAACTGCATAAGTTGTTCTGATAAGTACAAGACTTAGGAGAACTTTATGAAGGCTGGCAAAGTATGGGGTGTCACCGAATTGTTAGAAGCTAATGGTGTATTAGAATTTCACAGAATTGAAGCAGAAGCAGGCGGTGTGTGTTCAAAGCACAAACACAAGTATAAGTGGAATGGTTTCTTTGTTGAAAAAGGCAAAATGATCATTCGTGTATGGAAAAACAGTTATGATCTAGTAGACGAAACTCTATTAGAAGCTGGACAATATACCAAGGTTGCACCTGGTGAATATCATCAGTTTGAAGCAGTAGAAGATACTGTGGCATTTGAACTATATTGGGCTGAATTTGATCACGACGATATCGAACGTGAAACAGTTGGCTATACTAAATGACTCTAATCAACGAAGACTATAAAAGGCAATTGCAGGCTCTACACCAGGAGCCCAAAGCCTTTTATAGAGGATTAAAAGTATTAGGTAAGATAGAACCATACTTAGAAAAATATAAACCTAAGAGTTTGATTGACTTTGGATGCAGCAAAGGCGAGTTACATAAAGAACTTGCAAAGACTATGGAAAAGACCGCAGGGTATGATCCAGGCATTCCAGAGTTTGAAACATTACCTACAGACACATACGAATCGTTGGTAGCATTAGATGTTCTAGAACATATAGAACCAGAAATGCTAGACGAAACACTAAAGGTAATCAACGGACTGTTTACTAAATCCTGTTACCTAATTGTTGCGGCATATCCGGCAAAGAAAACATTGCCAGATGGCAGGAACGCTCACTTAATCATTGAAAGTTTTGATTGGTGGAAAAATAAATTAGAAACGTACATACAAGGGAAGATTGTTCACACTCAGAATAGTCCTATATACAAGACTCCGAAGAAAGGTCCTGCTATTACTGGTGCTGAATATCTTTTTATTATAGAAAAATGAAATCAAATTACTACGATAAGTCTGTAGAATTAGGTGCAGAGTTTCAAAAAAATAATCCTAATATATGGGCAGGATACGATACTGTAAAGTATCAAAAACAAATTAAAGACCTAGTGGTCAAATATAATGCCAAGACTATTTTAGATTACGGCTGCGGCAAAGGTCTACAATATACAGAACCATTACCATATGCTTTAAGCGATGAAGAACCACAGTGGACAACATTTGACAAGTGGCTAGGTGTTGAAGTTTACAAGTACGATCCTTGTGTTGAAGGCTTGGATATTCCTCCGCCCGATGATATGAAATTTGATGGTGTTATCTGTAGTCAAGTATTACAGACAATCCCGGATAAAGACTTGCTTTGGGTAGCTGAAAAATTAAATTCTCATACCGGCAAGTTCTGTTTTATTAGTTTAAACTATCAACGTCCTGCAAAAGACAAGAAATTCATGTATGACAAAGAAGAATTCAACACACCTCGCACCCGAGAATTCTTTAAGAGTTATTTTAAAAATTGGACCAACGGTGATCTATTTTGGTGGTTCAAAGATCGTATGCACTATCAAGGATGGGCAGATGATCAACTAAACGGAACATGGAAAGATGTTCCTGATACTTGGGGTGGCAAGTATACTTTTGTAGAGGCAATATACAAAAATGGGCAGTCTTAAACCTGGTGCTACATACATTTACGAACGAGCAGACGGCGTTACCTACGCTAGAGAATTTGGATCATCTAACAGAACTCCTGTGGGTTGGGATTACGATACACAAATGGAATTAGAAAAACGCAAGGAAGATCTTCTTTGGAGCGATATTCGCCTCTCAGCAGAATCTAACGAAGAGTTGCAAATTGCACTAGAACGTGTTAAAATTATATATTACCTGAGTATAAAAGATGGGCAAGAATAAACACGTAGACCTTTTCAAAGATATGATTCCAGCTGTAGACATGGGCTTGAAAGAGCTATGGGATGCAGCCACAGAAGAAGGTCGTAAAGAAATCAAAGGTGATCTTTGGAATCTTAACAGATACATTAGTAATGTTAAAAGTTCAAATTCGGAACTACAAGAACATTATCTAATGACAGTCAACGAGTTTTATAACAAGAATTGGAATGACATTTCCAAGCATCCAAAGCTACAATGGCAGACATTGTGTATGTGTAGCCATGAAAGTAAGAAAACTCAGTTTCACGAGTGGCTAGGACTCAAACACGAAAAGAACAAGAAAGAAGAATTTCTTGCTAATTTATTTCCTAATATGAAAAGGGCAGACGTTGAAACACTTGCAGCAATTACCACAGACAAAGAAATCAAACAATACTGCGAGTCTCTTGGCTGGGATAAAAAAGAAGTCAATGGAATTAAACTATAAGTGCGAACATTGCGGAAAGCTATTTGCTAAAGAAAAAACTTTAGTCGTACACATTTGTGAACAAAAACGCAGACACTTAGCCAAGAACGAAAAACATGTTCAAATGGGTTTAGTAACCTATCAAAAATTCTATGAGCTAACACAAAAAGCCAAACAACCAAAGTCATTTGAAGAGTTTGCCAAGAGTCCTTACTATACTGCCTTTGTTAAGTTTGGCAGTTTCATGGTCAATACCGCACCGATATATCCAGAAAAGTTTATTGAGTTTGTAATCAGAAGTGGTGTTAAACTCGACCACTGGTGCCGTGATGAACTGTACGAAACATACGTTAAAGAATTAATTAAGATAGAACCTGCAGATGGTGCTATCCAACGATCCATTGCAACTATGATGGATTGGGGAGAAGCAAACAAGGCACCTTGGGAACACTATTTTCAATATGTAAACCTCAATCGTGCTACGCACAACATCAAGGAAGGTCTAGTTAGTCCTTGGTTAATTTTGCATACTAAAGCAGGCAAAGACATGCTAAAGCGTATGAACGATGAGCAACTAGAGATTGTAGGACCAGTTATTGATCCTCAATTTTGGATGCGTAGATTTAAGTCATTGCCTGCAGATGTTGAATTGGTTAAAGATATCATTAAGGAGGCTAAGATCTTATGACAGAAGAAATAAAAGACAACGAAGAATATATCTCTAGAGATGATATTGAAATCGAAGTCATGAGCACAACCGACGATGTGCCATGCGTATATGTAAAATTCAGCAATTTTGCTGACAGTGAAGATGCTGAAGATTATGCAGAATTCTTAGCAGAAACATTGCCGCTATTATTGTTTGAAACAACAAGGATGCACTAATGAGAAAACTAATCGATGGTTCAGAAGTTAATGAATTACTAGAACCACAATTGTTAACAGTACGAACTAAGTGTCCAGAGAAATGGTTGTTAGTTGATCGGGAGACAGGTGAGATTTACACACCATACACTACTCCTGGTCCTAACCAGTGGAAGAAGATCGACTACGCAACATGGACTCCGCCTGATGCCTGATATTGATATTGACTTTGTTGACAGAGAAAAAGCTCTAACGTTATTCAAACACGTTAGAGCAAGTCGCATTGACAATGAAAAGTTAGTTAAGCACAACACAGGTGTTTATCTACATCAAGTCCCAATGGATGCAGTTACAGGCTTATGCGGTATTCCTTATGAACAGGCAGAAGAACAAGGCTATTTTAAAATCGACTTTTTGAATGTGGGTTTATACAATGGTGTTAGGGACGAAACACACCTTGTACAGTTAATGAATACGGAGCCCTTATGGGATCTTTTACAGGACGACAGTTTCAGCAACTTGCTCTTTCACGTCAACGGGCATGGTGGCATATTAAGAGAAATGAAGCCAACAACAGTGGAGCAACTGGCAGCGATACTAGCAATGATCAGACCAGCCAAGAGGTACCTAATAGGCAAGACTTGGAACGAGGTAATGAAGGAAGTTTGGACGAAGCCGGAGAATGAAGAGTACTACTTTAAAAAGTCACACGCTGTGGCTTATGCAACGGCAATTGTAGTTCAGATGAATTTAATCTGTGAAGGCGTTAGTCAGGGTTTTAGTTAACCATTCTTTCTGACTAACGTTATAGATTTACGTTTAATTCTTTTAACAATAATATCGTTTAAGCTGGTGCAAGGACCAAACACAACTTTAACGTCTTTTGTACTAAAGTTTTTAATGGTATACTTAAAGTCTAGAATCTCTCTAGCCAAGAAGATATTAATAGGAATTTGTCTGTTAGATTCCCACCACCATGCTTCTCCTAATGCTAAGAAGCGTTGCTTTTCTGCTTCAGTTTTGATAGCAGAATAGTCGTAAATGCTAGTTACTTGTGCGTCTTGGTTAATAATAATTCCAACGTATTCTTGATTTACGTGGGTTATAACACTGATGAACGGAAAGTTTTCTTGTAAGTTTGTAGTTATTCTCATTGGCTAAATATTGCTAAAGGTCCGTTAATATGCAATTCAATCCAGTTTATTTATACGCAAATAAGTTAGATGTTTTTACTAGTCCCTCGGACTCGTGGTCAACTGAGAGGTATCGTAGAGTGTACAATCGTAATTTAAAAATATATCGTGGTGTTGATAATCGCATTGACATCCAAGTTCGTAATCAAGATCAAAAAGCCAGTAACATTACTGGTTCGACTTTGGTATTTAACCTTATCTCCAAAGACACAAAAGATTTAGTATTGAGTAAAGATTTTATTAACATGGACTTGTCTACTGGCAAAGTCACTATAACGTTAACTGATAGCGAACTGTTAGATATTGCAAACGGATTTTATCAGTATAGTGTTATTAAAGAAGTTAGAGAAACTGTAGATTCTACAGATTACCGAGTACTCTCTAAGATGCCCATGTATGTTGACAGCCAGTATGGAACTATCGGTACACTAGAAGTTTCTGGCGATGTATATGGCAACGTAGCAACTAGTTATGTCATTGACACATTTAATTACGTAAGCCCTGCCACACAAGGTAGTACAGAAGCTGCGTGGTATGAAAGTGCGATTATTGATGCCAGACCGAAGATTAACACAGGCGACCCACTACATACATTCCAGTTCTTCTCAACACATTACACTGGCACAGTAATGATTCAAGGCAGTCTAGATGATCAAGGTGGAAATCCTAGACAAAAATCTTGGGTCAATATTAGTCCTGTTGACCTAGGAACTCAAACCTACAAGAACATCGTAGGACATTGGAACTGGTTTAGAATTAGACATGTTCCTACTCGTTCTGCAAACACAGCAGAGTTTACAATTGGACAAACAATCCTTTCGGACTATCAAGTATCTGTGTATCAGGCAGGCCGCGGATATCAAATTGGAGATACTATCCTTATCAAAGGATCCAATTTAGGTGGTGAAAACACTACAAATGACCTTACAATTACAGTAACTAGTGTAAGCGGCATTGGAGCAATTACAGGTATAACTTGGACAGGCATTTCCTATAACGGTGTAAAGACTTTTGTTCTTTCTGGAACAACGGACGCTGTTGGAACCATTGACAAAGTACTCTATAGATAATATAATTAATCTATGACTCTAGTCGTAGATAAATTTCGTACACTGATCCCACCGCGAGCAAAACATTCGCCCTCTGGTTGGACTAGTTTTAATGCACCCTGTTGCCAGCATCGTGGCCATAGTCCAGATACTCGTAAACGGGCTGGCATTCGCTTTGACGGCAACGGAGTAGTTTATAACTGCTTCAACTGTAAGTTTTCAACTGGTTGGCAACCTGGCTCGCCTTTCGGTGAAAAGATGAAAACGCTGTCTCGCTGGCTAGGAGCAAGTGAAGATACTATTAAAGAATTAGTATTCGAAGCACTCAAAACAGAAAGCGAAGAATTCCAACAAGAAGAACAACAACCTCAAATAGAGTTCACGAGCAAAGAACTGCCCGAGGGCTCAATGCCTTTGTTAGACTGGGTGAACAGTGAATATTGGAAAGATATCTCCAATGAAGTAGAGCCAGTTATTGCTTATGTTGTTAGCAGAGGTTATGATCCGTTTAATGGTAACTATTATTGGAGTCCGGCACCGGGTTACGAAAGCCGTGTGATTATTCCCTTTATGTGGGAAGGGCGAGTTGTAGGAAATACTGCACGTAAAGTTACGAATGGCAAGCCTAAGTATTTGTCAGATCAACACCCACACTTTGTCTTTAACTTCGACAAACAAAAAGAGTCACAAAAATACATCTTTGTCTGCGAAGGGCCATTTGATGCGCTGGCTGTAGAGGGTGTTGCACTTCTCACTAATGAAATTGCTGAGCAACAAAGCAGGATAATTAATAGTCTAGGGGCAGAAGTTATTGTTATTCCCGACCAGGATCGAGCAGGCCTAGTGTTGTTTGATCGTGCGGCAGAACTTAACTGGAGCGTAGCAATGCCCAATTGGGAAGACGATGTCAAGGACGTTGCAGATGCAGTACTACGATACGGAAAGCTGTTTGTTGTAGTTGATGCCATTCTAACAGCACAGAAAGGTGCTATTAAGATTAACATGGCAAAACATCAACAGCAACACAAGCTAGACAGGACAGAATATGATAAAGAAAATAATTGATTTCATTCTTTCGCCTTACAGAAAATATATGGAAGAAAGAAAATTTAAAAAGAGGATGGAGGAGCTCAAGAAAAGAGATCCTTTTATATACAAATGATTGAATGGGGAATTAGCGCAAACAGTCATAATGCTGCCTTGGCAGTTTTTAAAGACAACCAATTAGTTTTTGCATCTGAGTCAGAAAGATTCAGCAAAATAAAAAACGATCCGCACTTACATTATGCGTTGATCAATGAAGCTGAGAAATACGGTAAACCAGATGTTGTTTATTGGTATGAAAAGCCTTGGTTAAAGACAGCAAGACAGTTTCTTGCTGGACAAGGGTTAAACTTACGTGAAAACAATATTAAAGAATATCTAGCATCATATAACATTACATGCCCTATAAAATACACAGGGCATCATCATAGCCATGCTGCCGCTGGATACTATACTAGTAACAGCAGAGATGCCTGTGTGATTGTTATCGATTCCATTGGCGAGTTTGATACCCTAACAATTTGGCACGGGCATCAGAATAATCTTAAAAAGGTCTACAGTTTAAAATATCCGCACAGCGTGGGTCTATGGTATTCTGCAATGACTGACAGAATTGACCTGAAAGCCAACGAAGAAGAATACATTCTCATGGGCATGGCTGCAACTGGCAAGACCAATTTGTTAACCAAAGACATGCTAGCGGAATGGATTAACTTTGGCAACAAAGATCCTATAACCTTTAAGGAAAACTTCCACAAAGGAATTAAGGATTGGCGTAAGAATTCTGTTAAACACGAAAACATTGCTGCCTCAACACAACTAATATACGAAATGATATTTGAACGTGTGTTGCAGACTGCTGTTAGCCTAGTGCCTTCAAAGAATCTAGTTCTAATGGGAGGTTGTGCTCTTAACTGTGCTGCTAATCCTATTGCATACAAATATTTCGACGATGTATGGATCATGCCAGCCCCCGGAGACAACGGTAGTGCTATAGGTGCTGTATTAGCGCACAAAAAGCAACATATTCAATGGCCGGGTGCGTTCCTAGGTTACGATATGGGCTATCAAGCATCTAACGAAGAAATTGTAGAGCATCTCATCAAACATCAAATATGTGGTGTAGCAAGAGGGCCAGCAGAGTTTGGGCCACGAGCTTTAGGCAACAGAAGTCTGTTAGCAGATCCCCGTGGCAATGATATCAAGGATAAAGTAAATGGAATCAAACAACGAGAAAAATTCAGACCTTTTGCGCCAGTCATTCTGGAAGAGCTATCTACTCAGTACTTTGATATGCCTGGCCCTGGCAGTAGCCGTTACATGCAAATGGTCGCTACTTGCAGGAATCCTGAGTTATTTCCTGCTATCGTGCATATCGATGGCACTAGTCGCGTCCAGACATGTCCGGCTGATGGATCGCCGCTAAGACAACTACTAGAGCTTTGGTATGAACGCACAGGATGTCCGATGTTGCTTAACACCAGCTTAAACATCAAAGGTGAACCTATGATAAACACACACAGCGATGCTATCGAATGGCAGCAGAAGTATGGTGTACAAGTGTTTAATTAAAGTGTATAATAAAGTATGATTAAAGATTACGGATACGAGTTACAAAAGTTATATCTAGAATTAATGTTAGCAGATGCGGAAGTATTTGTCCGCTGCCAAGGTATTTTCGACCATACATTATTTGATAGAAAGTTACAGGATGCGGCAGAGTTTGTCAACGTCTATGCCAAAGAGTATGCTGTTATGCCTGACTATGACATGGTCAATGCATCATGCAGAACAGACTTAAAGAAGCCAGAAGATATCAAAGAAGGTCACAATGATTGGCTCATGGACGAGTTTGAAAATTTTACTCGTCATAAAGCATTAGAACGTGCAATTATTAATTCAGCAGATTTGCTTGAGCAGAAAGACTACGGCCAAGTTGAATCTATGATTAAAGAAGCCGTGGCAATCAGCTTACAGAAAGATCTAGGTACAGATTACTTTGAAGATCCTAGAGCACGACTAATGCGTATCAAGGACAAGAACGGACAGATCAGCACAGGCTGGCCTGCTCTAGATAAACGTTTGTTTGGAGGTATGAACCGTGGAGAACTTAACATTTTTGCAGGTGGATCGGGTGCAGGTAAATCCCTCTTTCTTGCTAACCTTGGCGTAAACTGGTGTTTGCAAGGACTTAATGTTTTATATCTAACACTGGAACTTAGTGAAGACTTAGTGGCTATGCGTATTGATGCAATGACCACAGGCATTGGTACAAAAGAGATTTTCAAAGACATCGATAACTTAGAAATGAAAGTTAGAGTCATTGGAAAGAAAGCAGGTAAGTTACAGATCAAATATATGCCGTCAGGTAAAACAGCCAATGACTTAAAAGCATATATGAAAGAATTTGAAATTAAAACAGGCTCAAAGATTGACGTATTGTTAGTTGACTACTTGGACTTGTTAATGCCGGCAGGTCGTAAGATTTCCGCAGAGAACTTGTTTATCAAAGACAAGTATGTATCGGAAGAACTGCGTAACCTGGCCATGGAAAAGCAATGTATTCTAGTTACAGCGGCACAGTTGAACCGTGGTGCTGTTGAAGAAGTTGAATTTGATCACAGTCACATTTCAGGTGGTTTGTCAAAGATTCAAACAGCGGATAACGTGTTTGGTATCTTTACAAGTCGTGCTATGCGTGAACGTGGTCGCTATCAAATCCAGTTAATGAAGACACGTTCTAGCTCGGGTGTAGGACAAAAGGTTGATCTAGAGTTTAACTTAGAAACACTGAAGATCAGTGACTTACCTGAAGATGAACAAGAACACAACGGAGCAACAGCTCGTGGCAGTTCCAGCATTATTGATCAAATTAAACGTAAGACAGAAGTACAGCAAGTAGACACAGAAACAGGTGAAATCAATCCATCCCAAGGCGCAAGTATAGGCAAAGTTCGAGCTCATGTAGAGTCAACAAAACTACGTGAGATTTTGAATAATATGGGCGGAGATGATGAAGACGAGTAAGATAGAGCTGTTGAAGTGGTTGCCCGAAGAAGGTGAAAACATTGAAATTAATTGGCCCAAAGTACATAGGGCAATTGGGTTAGATCAAACAAGTTGGTTGCTTAAACAAGATCACACACAATGTCAGGTTGTTCTAGAGCGTAATGACATGTACTGTCGTTTAGTAGCTGAGTTTTACACTGAACGCAGTTTGGCTACATACTATCTTATGTGGGCTAAATAATTACATGAGAGCAACAGAATTCATCATCGAAGCGGGCACAAAGAAGATGTCGAAAGATCAAAAAGCTGCCATGAAAAATGCCAGCACTTTGCCTGCCTTAAACCAATCTACCGGTAGTGCGTACATGAACTATCGCATGGGCATTGCAATGGCAGGTGCTCCAACTTACCCAACTAAAATGGAAGCTGATAACTGGATCGGTGGCGACCCGTTAATTAGCTCTTATACCGAAGAAGAATTCAACATGGTAAAAGCTGCTGCCGAACAGGTAGGAGCAGGTACTATTCAAAACTGGTCAGGTGATCGCAGCAAAGAAGTTGCCGATGTAAACAAGACCAGCACAGTAGCCAAGCCTAAGCGCAACAAATACGGGGTTTAAATGCGACTACGTGAAGTTGATGAGTCACATGACTACGTTACAGTTAATTCTACGTTAAATCCCAAGATCTGGGAAAACGGTCATCTCAAGTTAGAAGTACGTCAAAAGCTAATTAAAATTGCCCGCGCATTTGAAGAATTTGTGGGCATTGAGCTAGAAGTAGAAGATTACACAATCACAGGGTCTAATGCCAACTTTACTTGGACAGACTACAGCGACCTAGATCTACACCTTATTGTTCCAGGTACTCCATCAGACGAGCAACGTGAATTATTCATGGCTAAAAAGTCTTTATGGGCAGAACAGCATGACATCACCATCAAGGGCCTACCTGTAGAATGTTATGTACAGGGATCAGAAGAGCCACATCACTCAACAGGTGTTTATAGCCTAAGCAAAGATGCTTGGTTAGTTAAGCCACAGAAGATAGAACCCGATGTAGACGATTCAGCAGTGGAAGCAAAGAAAGACGCACTACTTACACAGATTGAACACGCATTACTCAGCAAAGACATTGACAAACTACAGAAAGTCAAAGAGCGTATTACCACAATGCGCCGTGCAGGACTTGCTCGTGCAGGTGAGTGGAGTGTAGAGAACCTAGTGTTTAAGATCCTACGCAACCTAGGACTCATCGACGAGATCACCGATGCTATCAGAGAGCTTGAAGATCAAGAACTTAGCTTGGAACAGGCACCCCCGACACTAGACTAAACCAGCATTTTTCTTGTATAATAATAAATACGCATATTATACACGGGGCACGAAATGCTACACATCATCCAAGACTTATCTGACAATCTATTAACCTTGATCAAGGACGACCCAGTTCGTCCCGAAATTCCTCTAGAACAGCGTGTTAACGCCAACTCTAAAATTTTTGTACTAAAAGATCAAGATGATAAACCTCTGGCAGTGACCTGTGTTAAGTTCTTGGATCGTATTCCCGCAGCAGTGGATGAACTTGCAGAAGTAGCTGTAAACACCAACACCGCAGTATTCTATACTATTTGGAGTTATGCAGCAGGTGCAGGACGTACATTAATTGAACAAGCACAGGCCGAAATCCGTGCTGCTCATCCTGAAGTTGATACCTACGTTACACTAAGTCCTAAAACAGAAATGGCTCGACGTTTTCATCATAAAAACGGAGCCATTACTCTAAGGGAAAATGCGGATAGCGTAAACTATCAGTATCGTTAACTAGTTCTACGAACTGACGGTGTATAGGTTTCTAAAAAGCCTACCCAAGTATCGCCAGTTCTGTAACCAGCTTGTTCGGCCAATTGATTAGCACGATCCTGCGCTAGCTCGCGCTGTGCCAAGGTGAATCTAGCACCAGTTAAGTCCTGGATTTTGATGGTCTGCCCAGTTCTAGTATTGCGAGCTTTTGGTAGTAGATATTGTTGTTCCATAGTAATATTTATACCAAATGCTGTGCTAGAACCATGCAGCTAATCCAAGCCCAGAGTGTGTTAAATGCTACCATGGTGGGCAACAGCTTCTTTTCACTGGCCCAGATAAGAGCCAGGCTAGTTGCCAGGGCAACAAAGTAGAGCTGCCAAATATTAATCCCAAATATCAACCCGGGAATGATAATAGCACCCTTGGCCATCCAAGCCAACATATCTATGATGTTATAGCTGGTCCAATATTCTCTTGTAAACCAAATACCATAACAGTCTTTGATTTTAGCTAGGTTACAGTGAACGTAGACAATCGCTACCAGTACGGCCCATACAGAAGTAGCCCAAATAATCTGGTCAAAGGTCATAGATAGTCAATCCTTGCAGAATGGTCGTCAATTGAGTCACGCAGCATGATGTTAAATGCTAGACTGATTCTTGGTCGCTCTAGTTCGTTAACAGTTATGCTCTGTGTTGAGTGTAACAGCCATGAAGGCCACATCAGCATGGAGCCAGCGTGTGCTGCCACACCAATATTGCCCTGCTGTTCCCGTGTTCTGGGTTTGATAACATCGGTGCCCGCTCTAGGATCATAGATCATAAGGCATTGACTGCCCGGCGGAGTATCCAAGTACCAAATGCCACTAAACAGGCTGTTAGGATGACGATGTGCAGCATGATTTTGACGCTGATACTGTGCATTTACCCACATGCTGGTAATGTAGAGATTCTGATACAATATGCCCGAGTATTCAGCATAGCGCACAGCTTCCTCTAGTATACGATCTCGTGCATATGTCCATTCCTCACGATGATGCAGTAGATCATCACTAGACCAAGGACGTACATCGGACCAGTCTCGCAGTACATAATCGTCGGGCAATAGTTCCTGCGCCAACGTCAATGCAATAGTGGGATCTTCTTGGCCCTCCCACAGAAACGTGGGCCATAGTATGTGTGCTGTCATACACGTAATTATCAACCGGCGAAGCCGCAGCGCATAATTCCTGAGCGCGAAGCGCAAAGCGGTAGCGGTAGAAGCAGTAATTAACTACGCATATATTCGCTAACAGCCATAAACACTAGGCCAAAAGCTCAGTAATTTTCTCCACATACTCTACCCTGCCTCCATGTACTTGTCGAAATACTTCAGCGCATGATTTTAGGTAAAACGACAATCTATGACCATTGTCCAGGACTAGATAATACATAAGTGGATCCCTTGTAAACGAGTATTTACTAGTGTATAATAACTGTAATATGCACATTGAATTCAAACTGCCCACGGGCGCAGGCGGGCAAGCAGCACTACACTACTACAAACGTATAAGTGAGCGTATAGAACTGTGGCTAGCTAAGAATATGATCACTGACTATGACATTAGAACTAGCGTTAATAACAGTTATGTGCTAGCGTTTACACTCTCAAGACAAGAGCAATACACGCTGTTTCTACTGGCTTGGAACGAGCCAACGTTACCCGTGCCCAAGCTGATCACACTCTAGAAAAGAGTTTTGCACACTAAAAAATGGCCGCGCAAATTTTTTAGATCTTAGAAAACACTAGGGTATGGGTCTTCTACTGTAGAGCAATGGTCTGCATACTGTAGTAAGAACTGTACTAGCAACTGTTCTGAGTGAGGCCTAAAACGTATACGATTAGCGTGTAGCTCGTATGGGACATCGTTGTCAAAGACCCAATTAAACACACGTTCGAAATGGGGACTTCTAACGAGAATGTAATACTGTGTATCAAACATAGAAATACTGTAGAGAAAGGGTTTTAGAGGGGTAAAATTTGGGCGCACAAAAAATTTGGGAGGAGTACTTATCGTTTCAGGGTGGTGAATTTAGACCCCTGCCACTGTTGTTTTTCTGCCACACTTGTGCATACTATACCCCCCACCCCCTATTGACCGACCGACCGGTCTGATGTTATAATCAGCAGCTTGGTGTCTGGTGCCTTTCACATGACCTCAGGTGGCCACAGCATATCCGATTGGCTGCACCATCCCAGTTGGGTTTCTGATCCATCAACGACTGCCCCTGTTTGGGATCCCAGGGCGTGTCCCTGCGATCGTGCGTAAACGCACACGCAGTTAGATTAGCGCATAGCGCAAGCAATAGCAGCCGCAGCAGCATTACGATCCTCCTCGCTAAAGCCCAGCTCTTGCTCTAGGCTTTCCCACGTTGCGATCAATACTAGGCTACGTGCATCGTACTTGTCCTGTAGACTAGGTAGTGCATT
>JACCDX010780492.1_pt1 | contig 55269 bp, 46 predicted proteins | sample 7449681 | NCBI WGS metagenome assembly JACCDX01 (sample SAMN15323450, study PRJNA562643) | freshwater metagenome | isolation source: river surface water | place: USA:Blue River Watershed | collected 2017-08-18
ATAAAAGAAATTGAAGTGAACTTCACTTCTTCATGAGCGTTTTAAGTCTTGCGACTTGGTTACTAGAACCATGGCAATCGCCTTAAAACGCCCACGCTTATCGGCTGTAGATTTTTAATGAACCTTCTTCGCAAGCAGCGGTCGATGCCGCATCTCCTTGCTTTCTCCACCGTTTTCAGCAGAGCCTTGAATTATGACACGCTTTTGAATAACCTGTCAATATCTAGGGTTTTTACTGAGGCGCCTTGAAATTCAAGGCTGTTTTCAGCGGAGCCTGCCAGTATACATCAGCTTTTGGGCTTTCGTCAAAGTTGGTGAAATTTTTATTTCACTTTGTCCGACTTGCATACTGCACCCTGCGTTTTCAGCACAGCCTGCGACTATAGCATGGTTTTCATCAGTAAAGAAGGTGCGCCTGAGGTCACGATAATGAAGCCATGTCTTTGATCTCCTTACAGCAAGCACAGCTGGCCTACGGGCATGTCGCACTTCTTGACCACGTTGATTTCTCGCTGGAAACACAGGAGCGGGTAGGGTTGATTGGGCGCAACGGCACGGGCAAGTCCTCGTTGCTGCGCATCCTGGCCGGCCAGGAAATGCCCGACGACGGGATGCTGCAATGCCAGCAAGGCTTGAGACGCGCCTTTGTGGCACAAGAGCCTCGACTGAACCCAACCCAGACCGTGTTTGAGTCGGTCAGCGAAGGATTGGCTCAGGTGCGCGAATGGATTGACCAGTACACACGCGGCGAAGGCTCGCTGGACGCGCTGCAAAATGCCATCGAATTGGCAGACGGCTGGAATTGGGAGCAGCGGGTCGAGGAAACCCTGGCACGACTGAAACTCAAAGGCCAGGCGACCATCGCGACCTTGTCAGGTGGCAACGCGAAGCGGGTCGCCCTGGCGCAGGCATTGGTAAGCTCGCCAGATGTTCTGCTGCTGGACGAGCCCACCAACCATCTGGACATTGACAGCATCGAATGGCTCGAAACGCTGTTGCTGGACTTCAAGGGAAGTCTGATCACCATCACGCATGATCGCGCATTTTTAGACCGAATCGCCACACGCATTCTGGAACTGGATCGAGGCCATTTGCGCTCTTATCCTGGAAATTTCGCACAGTATGTTCTTCTCAAGGAGGAACAGTTAACACAAGAAGCCGTGATCCAGGCGCGCGCAGACAAACTGCTGGCGGCGGAAGAGGTTTGGATTCGCCGAGGTGTTGAAGCGCGGCGTACGCGCAGCCAAAGTCGCATCAACCGGTTGGAAGCTTTGCGCCAGCAACGACAGGCACGGCGTGAGGTGGTCGGCCAGGTCAAACTGGACATCTCGCGCGGCGCACCCAGCGGCAAGCTGGTGGCCGAACTGGACAGCGTGACCAAATCCTTCGACGGCAACGTCGTGGTCAAAGACTTCAGCGGAACCTTGCTGCGCGGCGACAAGATCGGTTTGATAGGGCCCAATGGCGCGGGCAAGACCACCCTGCTGAAGCTGATCCTGGGAGAGCTCGCACCCGATCAGGGCAAGGTTCGTCAGGGATCCAACCTTCAAGTGGCGTATTTTGACCAGCACCGTGAACAGCTGGATCTCGATGCAACGCTGGAGGACTTCATCAGCCCTGGCAGCGAATGGATTGAGATCGGCCAACAACGCAAACACGTCAAGAGCTATCTGACCGATTTTTTGTTCTCGCCGGCGCGGGCCAATTCTCCGGTGCGCTCACTCTCCGGTGGCGAGCGCAACCGCTTGCTGCTGGCACGCCTGTTTGCACGACCGGCCAATGTGCTGGTTCTGGACGAGCCCACCAACGACCTGGACATCGATACCCTGGAGTTGCTGGAAGATTTGATCCAGGACTACACCGGTACGGTCTTCATCGTGAGCCATGACCGCGCCTTCATCAACAACGTGGTCACCAGCACGCTGGTGTTTGAAGGTGAGGGCCGTTGGCGCGAGTACGAGGGCGACATTCAAGATTGGTTGACGCAATCGGCACGGACACGCGCGGTTCAGGCACAGGCAACGTCTGCGCCCCTGGCACAACCCAGCCCCACCGTCACCACTGCGCAACCTCTCAAGAAAAGCGCCGCCAAGCTCAGCTACAAGGAGCAGCGCGAGTTGGAAGCACTGCCACAACAAATCGATGCACTGGAAACAGAGCAACGCAAACTGCGTGAAGCCTTGGGCGATCCGCAAATTTATGTGAAAGACCCACAACAAGCCGCCGCGTGGCATGCACGGGATGCTGAAATTGATGACCTGCTGATGGCATGCCTCGAACGCTGGGAAGCGCTGTCCTCACGCTGACATCCCACCCTGGGTCGCACCTGCGACCAAATCGCGCAAAGATTGCACGCACAATGCGTCATCACTCCGAGATCATATTCAATGGGAACGCTTTACCTCGTACGCCACGGTCAGGCCTCATTTGGTGCCGACAACTACGACAAACTCAGCGCGCTGGGATGGCAGCAAAGTCGACGACTGGGAGAATACTTCCGGGAGCGTGGCCACCAATTCGATGCCGTCATCACAGGCACCTTGCAGCGGCATGCGGAGACATGGCAAGGGATCCGCGAAGGCATGGGTATTGATTTGCCCATCACCCGCCAGGCAGGCTTGAACGAATACGACAGCGAGGCCGTCATCCAGACCGTGCATCCTGAGCCCCTGCAAAAACCCGACTCCCCGGAGATGTATCGGCATCATTTTCGATTGCTGCGCGCCGGCTTGAGCCAGTGGATGGAGGGACGGGCCACGCCCCAGGGCATGCCCGACTATGTCGGCTTTCGCGCAGGCGTGGTGGCAGCCCTGGATTGGGTCAGAACGCAGCACAGTGGCAATGTCTTGCTGGTGTCCAGCGGCGGCCCCATCGCCACAGCCGTGGGCTATATCCTGGGCACTTCTGCGGAAACCACCATCGAGCTGAATTTTCACATCCGCAATAGCGCTGTCAGCGAATTCAAATTCAACCCCAAAGGCCATCGATTGATCAGTTACAACACGCTCAATCACCTCGATGGCCCGGCCTACAAGGGCTGGACCACCTTCACCTGAGCGTGCTCAAAGGCAAGCGGGAAACCTCTTGCAGCAAGAGGGCCAGTTGCTGCCCTGCAGCGGCAACCAGCGCCTGGCCTTTTTCCGCCGTGGCGGCGGCGGCGTTCCCAGCAGCGCCTTTCGGGTTGTAATCCTGCATGTGCCAACCCATCTTGGCACTGCGTCCATTCCCCAGGACAGGGTACTCGGTCGCACGCTGCACCGAACTGGAGTCGAAATTTTCGGCCCGTGCCACATCGACACCGGCGGGATGCAAAGACAGCATCATCGACGTTTCCTGATCTCCGCCATGCACACCAAACCGATGCTCATGCGAGGAAAACAGGTCTGTGACAGCGTCACCCAATGGCAATTGATACCAACTGCTGCTGAACACCAGCATGTTGCAACGCCCCCTGAGCTCACGCGCAACGATGTCCATGGGGGCCACATTGCCGCCATGGGCATTGAACAACACCAGCTTGCGCAAACCCGCACGGGCTACCGACTCGCCGATTTCACACCACACGCGCAGCAAGGTCTCGGGGGACAGCGTCAAGGTCCCGGCAAAGGACTGATGCTCTGTGCTGAGTCCAACAGACTGCGTCGGCAACACGAACACAGGATCCTGCGGCGCAAGATGCGTCAAGGCCGCGCTGACCACACCATCCACCAGAACGGTGTCCACATTCAGTGACAAATGGGGCCCGTGCTGCTCTGTGGCACCCAGTGGCAGGACCGCCACGGCGCGCTGGGGATCGAGGCGCGCGAAGTCCTGCGTGTTCAGTTCTGCCCAATAATGTGAAAGCGCTTTCATACCCGTCATCTTACGGGGTTCGGTAACATCTCTGGCTATGGTCACCTTTATTCATCGTCTTTGGCTCGCCTTCTGGTGGGTGCTGGCACTTCAGAGCGGCGCCGGAGCGCAGATCGTGGCACCTGGCGCCATGGTCACCACGCCCCAGGTGCACGCCGAACTGGTCGTGCATGCCCCCCAAGGCATCGCCCCTGGAAAAACAGTGTTTGCAGGCCTTCTGCTCAAACACCAGCCTCAATGGCATACGTATTGGCTCAATGCAGGAGACTCCGGCTTGGCCACTCAACTGGCGTGGACCCTGCCCGCGGGCCTGTCGGCTGGCAAGATCGTCTGGCCTTTGCCCCACAAACTCAGCGTTGGCGGCCTGACCAACTACGGTTATGAAGGTCAGATCCTGCTGGTCACGCCCATCACGGTTGCATCGAATTTTCAAGCCAGCTCTGGCGCAACCTTGTTGCAAGCCAAGGCGCAGTGGTTGGTTTGTCGCCAGGAATGCATCCCGCAGGAAGGCTCATTTCAGATCAGCGTGCCGACCTCCGTCAGCCAATCTGCCCACGCCGCCATGTTTGACGAGGTGGCGCGTCAGCAGCCTCAGGAACTGACTGCAGGCCCCCACACAGCGCTGGCCAATGGCCATGCCATGCAAGTGAAGATCACAGGATTGCCTGCCAGCCTGCAAGGCCAGCGCCTGGACATTTTCCCCATGCAAGGCGATTTGCTGGAAGCCAGCGCAGAGCGCCATGCACAGGCACAGCAATCATGGCAGGGCGATGTCTGGACAGCCACGCTGCCAGTCAGCAGCATGCGCGTCACCCAGCCTCCCCGGTTCGATCTGCTGTTGTCGCATGGAGAGGGCGCATCACGGACCGCCTGGCAAGCCCCTGTGAGCGTACAAGGCCCATGGGCAGAGCCGGCCCCTCCCGTTGCATCCGTTGCCTTACCACCGTCCTCGACATCTGATCTCGGCTTGGGGGCCGCACTTTTAGGCGCTTTTTTAGGTGGCCTGATTCTCAACCTGATGCCGTGCGTGTTGCCTGTGCTGGCCATCAAAGTTCTGAGCTTCACACGCCCGCACACTCACCCTTGGGCACACCGGATCGCCGGCCTGACCTACAGCCTGGGTGTCATCCTGTCCACGCTGCTGCTCGGTGCGGTGGTCATGGGATTGCGGGCGGCAGGGAGTCAGCTGGGTTGGGGATTCCAGCTGCAATCACCCTGGGTTGTCAGTGGCCTGTGCCTGTTGTTCACCCTGATCGCACTCAACCTATGGGATCTATTTCGCGTGAACCTGGTGCTGCCTTCCCGTGTGCTCTCCTGGGAATCACGTCACCCAGCCGTAGACGCCTTGCTCTCGGGCGTGCTCACCGTGGCCATTGCCACACCGTGCACAGCCCCCTTCATGGGTGCCTCCATCGGCCTGGCGATTGGTTTGCCAACCTGGCAGGGTCTGGCCATTTTCGCCATGCTTGGACTGGGCCTGGCCTTGCCCATCCTGGTGATCAGCTGGTTTCCTGCACTGTCAGGACGCCTGCCCCGACCCGGCCCCTGGATGGACACCTTGCGCCATGCCCTGGCTTTTCCCATGCTGGCCACGGTCATCTGGCTGCTCTGGGTGTTGGGACAACAGACCAGTATTCATGCCGTCGCCGCTGGGATGGGGGTGCTGCTGACGCTCTCCGCACTGTTGTGGTCACTCTCTCTGACCGGCCGCAGCCGCAACTGGCTGGGTGCCGTATTTGGCGCGCTGTTTCTATGGACAGCCATCCAGGCGATCCCACTGCTCAACGAGGCACCGGCCGACTCGGCAACGGCCACGACCCCCAGCGAACGTTGGCAGGTATGGAGTGAGGAGCGTGTCAAGGCAACCCTGGCAGAAGGTCATCCCGTATTTGTGGATTTCACAGCCGCCTGGTGTGTGACATGCCAGGTCAACAAACGCACGACCCTCGCAAACGCTGGCGTGCTGGCCGACTTTGACCGTCGCGGCGTCGTGTTGATGCGTGCTGATTGGACGCGTCGCGATCCGGTGATCACACGGGCATTGTCTGCACTGGGGCGCAGTGGTGTGCCCGTGTACGCCATCTACACAGCTGAAGGCCCCACGCGAGTGCTGTCCGAGTTGATCAGCGTCTCCGAGGTGCGCGATGCACTGCAGGATCTGCCCCTTGTCAAGAGGTCACCATGAGCGCGCTTTCCATCCTTGAAAACTGCCAAACCATTGCCGTGGTTGGCCTGAGCCCCAACCCGGAACGTGCCAGCTTCCGTATCGCCAAATACATGCAGGAACAAGGCTATCGCATCATCCCCATCCATCCCGCAGCCGCCGAAGTGCTCGGGGAAAAGGCCTATGCCAGTCTGACGGCAGCGGCACAGGTCGCATCGATTGATCTGGTCAATTGCTTTCGCCGCTCGGAAGACATTCCACCCATTGCCGAGGAAGCCGTCGCCATTGGCGCGAAAGCTTTGTGGCTGCAATTGGGCATTGAAAATGATGAAGCCTGCGCACACGCCGCCAGCCATGGTTTGGACACCGTTCAAGACTTGTGCCTGAAAGTGGAACACGCTCAGCTTGTGCGCAGCGGCAAATTGCCCGCTCGTCCCTGAACTCCTGCGACAATCGTCGCATGACTTTTGCACTTCAAAACGACAGCTTTCTCAAAGCCTGCTGGCGCCAGGCGACCGATCACACCCCGATTTGGCTGATGCGCCAGGCCGGTCGGTATTTGCCGGAATACTGCGCCACGCGCGCCAAGGCCGGCAGTTTCATGGGCTTGGCCACTCAGGTGGATTACGCCACTGAAGTCACGCTACAGCCGCTGGAACGCTACCCCCTGGATGCTGCCATCCTGTTCAGCGATATCCTGACCGTGCCCGACGCCATGGGCCTGGGCTTGAGTTTCGCCCAAGGTGAAGGGCCGCGTTTTGCAAAAGTCGTCCGTGATGAAGCTGCGGTCGCTGACTTGCACGTCCCGGACATGAACAAGCTGCGCTATGTGTTTGATGCGGTGAGCTCGATTCGCAAGGCCTTGAAAGGACGAGTGCCCCTGATCGGCTTCTCAGGCAGTCCCTGGACACTGGCTTGCTACATGGTGGAAGGCGGCGGCTCGGACGATTACCGGCAGGTCAAGCAACTGATGTACAGCCGCCCCGACTTGATGCACCGCATCCTTGCCGTGAATGCCGACGCCGTGGCGGCCTATCTCAATGCCCAGATCGATGCTGGCGCTCAGGCACTGATGATCTTTGACAGCTGGGGCGGTGTCCTGGCCGATGGCGCATTCCAAACCTTCAGTCTGGCCTACACCGCACGCGTGCTGTCGCAATTGAAGCGCTCGCACGAAGGCGTGGACATCCCGCGCATTGTGTTCACCAAAGGCGGTGGCCTGTGGTTACAGGAAATGGCACAACTGGATTGCGAAGTCCTGGGGCTGGACTGGACGGTCAACCTGGGCAAGGCACGCGCGCAAGTGGGTGGTGCTGTGGGTGGTCCTGGCAAAGCACTGCAGGGCAACCTTGACCCCAATGTGCTGTTCGCCGGTCCAGATCAAATTGCCGAGCAGGCACGTGCCGTGCTCGACAGTTTTGGCGCACCCCACACCGATCCCCGCACCTGCGGCCCAACCCAGATCTTCAACCTGGGCCACGGCATCAGCCAGTTCACCCCGCCGGAGCATGTGAGCGCACTGGTGGAAGCCGTTCACAGCCATTCACGACGACTGCATGGCCAAGCCTGAAGTCCTGTCAAGATGCGCCAAAAGTGCTAAAGAAGGCTGAACTTATACACAAAATTTCAGCATCGCATTCAGTTTCGCGTCAGCTGTTGGATTTTGGCGAAAAAAAATTTCAAACCTCGTAAGTTGTTGATTTTCATAGATTTGTTGCTCTGCGATTTTTTCAGGCAATTTAACGAAAGCCTTGAAAATCAAGGCTTTGCCGGGCATCTGGCAAGACTATCCACAAAGTTATCCACAATTTCATTGGACTGATTCAAAAGGCGAGAAAAATCAAAGACTTATGGAATTTTTCTCGCTATTTCATCAAAATCTCACAGCAAGCTTCCTCTTGACATGACGCTGCAACTTCCCGTGTTGGTTCAAACACCCGCACACAGCATGATTGGCGGTGCATTGAGCTATGAGAGCGACGCAATTTACCCGCCCGGCACGCTGGTACGGGTCCCGCTGGGGCAACGAGACATGCTGGGCATTGTGTGGGACGCATCGCCACAAGCGCCGCCACTGGACAGCCGCGTGCGACTGCGCAGCATTGCTGCGGCTTTGCAGGACATTCCCCCTCTGAGCCCGGCCTGGCGTCAACTGGTTGAATTCACTGCACAGTATTACCAGCGCTCGGCAGGTGAAGTGGCGTTGGCGGCGCTGCCCTCTCAGCTGCGAGAACTGACAGGCGAACAGTGGGCGCGTCGCTTGAAAAAACACCAGCGCACTGACACTGTGGCGTCCTCTGCCACAGCCCCATCCCCATTGGTGAGTTTGACCCCAGAACAACAAGAAGTCCTGACCCGCATGGCACACGGCGAGGGCCCGTTCTTGCTTTATGGCAACACCGGCAGCGGCAAAACCGAGGTGTATCTGCGGCGTGTGGAAGCCCTGCTGGGTGAGGACGCGCAAGCCCAGGCCTTGATGATGGTCCCGGAAATCAATTTGACGCCGCAACTGGAAGCACGCGTCAAGGAGCGCTTTCAGCATTGGGGCGATGAGGGCATTGTGTCGATGCACAGCGGCATGACCCCAGCCCAGCGGCTGCGCAGCTGGCTGCTGGCCCACACGGGCCGTGCACGCATTGTGCTGGGCACGCGCATGGCCATCTTTGCATCGATGCCCAAGCTGCGCCTGATTGTGGTCGACGAAGAGCACGACTCCAGCTACAAACAACAGGAGGGCGCGCGCTATTCTGCGCGTGACTTGGCTGTGTACAGGGGACGATTGGAGCAAGCTCAGGTGATCCTGGGTTCGGCCACACCCTCGCTGGAAAGCTGGCACCAAAGTCGCCCAGCCACCGACACGGAACGGGGCGGGCGCTATGTTCGACTGAGCATGCCCTCGCGGATTGGCCATGGTAGCCTGCCCGCGGTGCGTCGCGTGGACATGAACCACCAGCCCCGCAAAACCAATTTTTCAGCCCCCTTGCTGGAAGCCATCCGGGCACGGGTGATGCAGCAAGAGCAAGTGTTGGTTCTGTTGAACCGACGTGGCTATGCCCCGGTTTTGCACTGCGCGGACTGCGGCTGGAAAAGCGCATGTACGCACTGCAGCGCGTACCGCGTCTTTCACAAATTGGACCGCACCTTGCGTTGTCATCACTGCGGCTTTACCCAGCGTGTGCCGCGTCAATGTCCAGGATGCGGCAACGTGGATCTGGGCCTTTTCGGGCGGGGCACGGAGCAACTGGAGGAGCAACTGACCCACCTGCTGGGTGACTTGAAGCGCCCCGACGGCAACGGGTTACGGATTGCACGCATCGATGCCGACAGCACACGCCACAAAGGTGAACTGGAACAGCAACTGGCACAGGTCCATGCGGGCGAAGTGGACGTGCTGGTTGGCACGCAGATGATCGCCAAAGGGCATGATTTCCGTCGCGTCACCCTGGTCGCAGCGCTTGATCCGGACGGCGCGCTGTTCTCCAGCGACTTTCGCGCGCCGGAACGACTGTTTTCATTGCTGATGCAGGCTGCAGGACGTGCCGGTCGGGACGCGAACATGCGTGTGACGCAGGCCTGCGAGATGTGGGTGCAAACCTTTCATCCGGCACACCCGCTGTTCGAAGCCTTGAAGCAGCACGATTACGTGGCTTTCGCCGAACAGCAACTGCAAGAGCGCCAACAAGCCGGGATGCCGCCCTTCAGTGCGCAGGCCCTGGTGCGCGCTGAAGCGCGCACACAAGAGGCCGCGCAAGCCTATCTCTCGGCCGCGCGGGACGCTGGCGAAGACATTGTGCAAGGCATGCAGGCAGATGGATTTCCCGTGGCAACAGTGCCTATCAGCCTGTACCCGGCTGTGCCCATGAGTCTGCAGCGGGTGGCCAATGTGGAGCGCGCGCAGATGTTGGTGGAATGCGCATCGCGTCCAGTCCTGCAAGCTTTCCTGGCACGCTGGCACGACGCTTTGCACAGTCTGCGCTCGACACACCGCCCTATCATTCGCTGGGCCATTGATGTCGACCCCTTGAATATTTGAGACCTTCAGTCACTCAGAAGCGCAACAAATCCGGAAAAGCTGAGGAAGGCCAAAGCAGTGGACACCAGGATGATGCGCGCAATGCGTCCTGTGTTGGCACCAAAACGCTCAGACAGCATGGACACATTGCTGGCGCTGGGCAAAGCCGCCACCAGCACAATCACTTTCACCCCAAAGGGATCCAGCTTCAAGCCCAGGCGCATGGCAGCGGCAGCCACCAGCAACACCAGCAGGGGGTGAACAACCAATTTGATCAAGGCCACCGGCCAGTAGTCGCGCGGCGGAATGGTTGCGGCATGGCTGGCACGCGCCTGCAAGGTCGAGCGGGCCAGCACCGCGCCAATGGTGAACAAGGCCACCGGTGACGCAGCATCGGCCATCAAGCCCAGTGTTTTCTCCATGGGCAAGGGCCATCGCCACTGGAGCGCGGAGGTCAGCGCACCCAATCCGATCGCCCAGGGCATCGGATTGGCCAACACGCCCTTCAATGCATTGCGCGCTGCCTGACTGACACCCTGCGTTCCCGCACCATCCAGTCGCGACAAAGCGATACACAAAGAAGAGGTGATCACCAGGTCAACCAGGATGCTAACAATGGCGGGCCCCGCAGACTGCGGCCCCAGCAATGCCACCAACAAAGGCACGCCCATAAAGCCTGTATTTGGAAATGCCGCGACCAAGGCACCAAAGGATGCATCGTTCCATCGAATACGCCGGTTCAAGCTCACCGCAATCGTGAATCCGACAATGAGCACCGCACAAAGCAGATAGGTGAAAAACAAACCACCGTCCAGCAACTGCGCAATGGGTGTATTGGCACCAAACCGATACAACAGACAAGGAAGGGCGAAATAAAGTACGAAGCTGTTCAGGCCAGGAATCGCTTCAATCGGCAGCATGCGGCGATAGGCTGCCACATAACCGCCCAGAACCAGCGCAAAAAATGGGAAAGTAACGGCAAGAATCTCTGTCATGGTTGCCATTCTGCCCGCTATGATCACACGCTTTGCCTGTCTGTGTCCTCTGCATGTCATCCGGATTGAATCTCGCGCAACAAGAAGCTGTGAATTTCATGCAAGGCCCTTGCCTGGTCCTTGCCGGCGCGGGCTCGGGCAAGACCCGCGTGATCACCCACAAAATCGCCCGGCTGATCCAGGCTGGCCTGGAGCCTGAGCGCATTGCCGCCATCACTTTCACCAACAAGGCCGCCGCTGAAATGCGTGAGCGTGCCAAGGGCTTGATCGGTCAAGCTGCGCAAAAAGTGCTGATCTGCACCTTTCACGCACTGGGCGTGCGCATGCTGCGACAAGACGGCCAGTCCCTGGGCCTCAAACCTGAATTCAGCATTCTGGACAGTGACGATGTGGTCAGCCTGCTGAAGGATGCCGGCGGCAGCACCGATGCCGCCACCGCACGCCAATGGCAATGGACCATCAGCAAATGGAAGAACATGGGCCTGGACGCGAGTCAGGCCGAAGCTCTGGCGCAAGACGACAACGAGCGTGTGCTGGCCCGCATCATGGCACGTTACGAGGAGCGCTTGACGGCCTACCAAAGCGTGGACTTTGATGACCTGATCCGACTGCCACTCAAGCTGCTGCAACAGCATCCGCAAGTGCGCACGCGCTGGCAACAGCAAATGGGCCACGTGCTGGTGGACGAATACCAGGACACCAACGCCACGCAGTACGAATTGCTGAAACTGTTGATCGGTCACCCGGAACGCGGCGACGCCCGCTTCACAGCAGTGGGCGACGATGACCAATCTATCTACGGATGGCGGGGTGCCACACTGGACAATTTGCGTCGGCTGCCGCAGGACTTTCCAGCCTTGCGTGTGATCAAGCTGGAGCAAAATTACCGATCCACCAGCGCGATTCTGCGGGCCGCCAACAATGTGATCCAACTCAACCCCAAGCTGTTTCCGAAAACGCTGTTTTCAGAATTGGGCGAAGGCGAGCCAGTGCGCGTGGTCGATGCCGACAACGAAGAGCATGAGGCCGAGCGGGTGGTCGCGCGCATCCAGTCCTTGCGGGCAGGCGACGTGGTGGCACAAAGCGGCTCCACCTTCAAGGAGTGGAAAGACTTCGCTGTGCTCTACCGTGCCAACCATCAGGCCCGCGTGCTGGAGCAGGCCTTGCGCAAAGCGCAAATTCCCTACAAGGTCTCTGGCGGCCAAAGCTTCTTTGACCGCGCTGAAGTCCGCGACCTCTGCGCCTGGCTGCGTGTGATCGTCAACAACGACGATGACCCTGCTTTTTTGCGAGCCGTCACCACGCCCAAGCGTGGCATTGGTCACCAAACCCTGCAAAGCCTTGGCGTGTTTGCCAGCCAATACAAGCTGAGCTTGTTCGAGGCCTTGTTCAGCAGCAGCCTTGGCTCGGTGCTGTCATCGCGTGCTGTCGCCGGTCTGCACGAGTTTGGCCGCAGCATCAACGATCTGGAATTCCGGGCGCGCCACACCACGGGCGCAGAGGATGCCCATCGATTCCTGATGGACTGGCTCAAAGACATCGATTACGAGAAGTATCTCTACGACAGCGAGGACAGTGAAAAAATCGCCGCCAGCCGCTGGACCAATGTCATGGATTTCTGCGAATGGATGGCCCAGCGCTGCGGCGGACAGATTGACGATGCGGCAGGCGTCACCATGTCGCGTGAAACCAAGTCGTTGCTGGAAGTGGTGCAAACCATCTCTTTGCTCTCGACGTTGAACGAACGCGAGAAAGAACAAAATGTGGTCACGCTTTCAACGCTGCATGCATCGAAAGGCCTGGAATGGCCGCATGTCATGCTGGTTGGCGTGACCGAAGGCATGCTGCCGTTTCGTCTGGACGATGATGCTGGCAGTGAACTCACGTCTGAGAATCTGGCGGCTCGCCTGGAAGAAGAACGCCGGCTGATGTACGTGGGCATCACTCGCGCGCAACGCACTCTGTCGGTCAGCTGGAGCAAGAAACGCAAAAAAGGGCGTGAGATGGTGAGCGTCAAACCCAGCCGTTTCATTGCCGAAATGGCGCTGGACCAAGCCACTGTGAAAGAGGATCCCCGCGAAAAACTCAAGGCTTTGCGCGCCGAATTCGCCAGGCGCGCGGCAGCGGGCATGCCCGAATCCTGACGCATCACTCAAAAGGCCATCATGCAGATTGACTGGAACCATTTCACTCCCTGGGCTTCACTGGCTGGTGGCCTGTTGCTGGGCTTGTCCGCCATCGGGATGATGTTGCTGAGAGGCCGCATCCTGGGCATCAGTGGCATTCTGGGCGGCGTGCTGCCGCCACACAAGGGGGATCGCGCCTGGCGCCTGGCCTTTCTGGCGGGGATGGCCTGCGCACCCTGGCTGGGCCAATGGTTGTTCAACGCCGGCGAGGCGCCACGCATGGTCGGCAGTTGGCCCCTGCTGATTGCGGCCGGTTTGCTGGTGGGCTGGGGCAGTCGCCTGGGTTCGGGTTGTACCAGTGGCCACGGCGTGTGCGGCTTGTCCAGCCTGTCATTGCGCTCTGCAGTCGCCACACTGACTTTCATGGCCATGGGCTTTCTTGTTGTCTATGTCGTTCGCCATGTGGTGGAGGTGTGAAGCATGAACCGACTGATTGAGTTTGCTTTGGGCCTGCTGTTCGGACTCGGGCTGATGCTTTCAGGCATGACCGACCCCGGTAAGGTGCAAGCTTTCCTGGATCTGGGTGGCCCTTGGGACCCCTCGCTTGCGCTGGTGATGGGCGGTGCGATCGCCGTGGGCTTGCTCGGTTTTCGTGCGGCCAGGCGCCGGACGCAATCCTTGCGAGGTGACGTTCTGCAATGGCCACCTGCGCAAGGCATTGACCGCCCCCTGGTTGTAGGTGCCTTGCTGTTTGGTGCCGGCTGGGGCTTAGCGGGCTTTTGTCCAGGCCCGGCCTGGGTCGCCATGGCAGCGGGTTACACCGAAGCCTGGGTGTTCGGTCTGGCCATGTTGACTGGCATGGCCTTGTTCGAAATCCGGGAGCAACTGCGCCTCAAACGCTGAACGTTTTGCGCCGACGCCACTGCGACCCCAGGGCCAGCACCACCAGACCAAAGCCCAGCACATCGGCCAGCAAGGCAGGGTAGACCAGCGCGAAGCCCGCGACGATGAACATCCAGCGCTCAATGACAGTGGTTTTCACCCAGGCCCAGCCCTGAAAGCCAATGGCAATCGCAGCGATGCCCACCGCTGCCGTGAACGTCACCTGTGCGATCGCCCAGCTGTCAGCTGTCGCCAATGCTTTGCTGGACCCCATCAGCAGCAAGCCTTGACCGCTGGGATCGAGCACAAACATGAACGGCAGCAAGAAAGCAGGTACGGTGTACTTCCAGCATTGCAGCGTGGTTTTGTAGGGGTCACCACCGGTGATGGCCGCGGCCGCAAAAGGTGACAAGGCTGTGGGTGGCGACACTTCGGACAACACGGCGTAGTAGAAAATGAACATGTGCGCAGCGAAATCAGGCACACCCAACTTGGTCAGCGCCGGCGCAGCGATGACCGCACAAATGATGTAGGAAGCCGTGACGGGCACGGCCAGACCCACGATCCAGACCACCAGGGCTGTGAAGATGGCCGTCAGCAACAACGAGCCTGCCGCATAGTCGATGACGATGGTGCTGAACTTCAAGCCCAGGCCTGTCAGCGTCACCACGCCCACGATGATGCCTGCACCTGCACAGGTGGCCGCCACATTCAGGACGCCCACCGAGCCCGCCTCCATCGCCTTGACCAAAGGTGAGTGCCACAGGCGCTGCAACCAGGGGGTGCCATCGCCCTTGCCAAGCAGGTTGTAGGGCAACAAGCTGGTGTCAGAGCGCAAAAAGCTGGTGAACAAGGACACGATGGTGGCCCAAAACACCGACAGCACAGGCGAGAAGCCCCACATCATGAAGACCACGATCGACACGAGTGACAGAAAATGGAACCAGTAGCGACGCGTCAAATTCCACAGCGTGTCCACCGGCTCGATCGCGCCCTCTTTCATACCGTATTTGCGCGCATCAATTTCCACCATCAGGAAAAGTGCCAGATAGAACAGGCCGGTGGGAATGATGGCCATCACCAGCACATCGAGGTAGGAGATTTTCAGAAACTCAGCAATCAGGAAAGCTGCCGCACCCAGAACAGGCGGCGAAATGATGGCACCTAGCCCGCCAGCAGAGAGCAAACCGCCTGCGGCATTCTTTTCGTAGCCGACCTTGGCCAGCATCGGGTATGCCACCGCACCCAGCGTCACCGTTGTGGCCACGCCAGAGCCTGAAGGCCCCCCCAACAAGAACGACGCCAACACAACGGTACGACCTGCACCTGTGGGCTTGCCCCCCATCGCTGAAAAAGAGAAATCGATATAGAACTTGCCAGCGCCTGAATACTGCAAGAAAGCACCAAAGATGGTGAACAGGATGATCAACGACGCCGACACATCGACGGCCACGCCGTAGATGCCCTCCAGCGTCATGTACAACACCCCCACCAGACGTCCGAGCTCATACCCCTTGTGCGTCCACGGTGCAGGCAACCAGGGCCCCAGCATGGCATACGCCATGAAAGCCAGGGTGATCACGGGCATGATCCAGCCATTGGTGCGACGCATGGCCTCCATGATCAAGGCGATGAGACAGACACCAAAAAAAATGTCCCAGCTCTCGGGCAAGGTGTTGCGGTCGGTGAAGTCATCGCCGCCCTGAATCAGGTACCAGACAACGGCCACCGACAACAAGGCCGCCACCCAATCCCACACCATGATGCGATGCCGGTAGCGCGCGCTCACCGGGAACATCAAAAAGCACAGGAATAGCACCATGCCCACATGCAAAGGACGCAGTATTTGCGTAGGCACGATGGCATACGCGGTGTACAAATGAAATACCGACATGCCCACCGCCAGCAGCGTCACCAGCACCGCCAAAGCGCCACGGAACTTGTTGGCAGCGCCTTCTTCGGCCTCGATATACGACTCGGCCTTGGCCAGCGAGTCTTCGCTGATCACAGGCGGGTCATTCTTTTTGTCGGATGGAGCGGGGGCAGAGGTGGTCATCAGTTCAGCTTCACGCCTTTTTCAGCAAAGAAACGAGCTGCGCCCGGGTGGTAAGGAATCGGCGTGGCCGATTGCTTTTGGCTTTCAAGCTTGAAATTGGTGGCTTCCTTGTGCGATGCAATCAAATCATCGCGGCGCTCGAAGGCCGTCTTCACGATGTTGTAAGCGGTTTTCTCGTCCATGCTCTCATGGGCCACCAGAATGTTCATCACCGTGGCTTGGTGATTGTCCGTGTCCATCCCCTTGTAGACGCTCTTGGGAATCACGTCTTCCACATAAAGATTGCCGTACTTCTTGTTCATGGCAGCCACGGCCTCTGCATGATCGACCATCTTGATCTTGGTGCCCGGCGTGTTGGCCAGATCGGTGACAGCAGCGGTGGGCAAGCCCCCGACCCAGAAGAACGCATCGATCTTGCCATCCTTGATCGCATTCACCGATTCCGCAGCGCCCAGGCGCTCGCGCTTCATGTCTTTGTCCTTGTCCAGGCCCGCCGCCTCGATCAGGCGAAAGGCCATGACCTCAGTGGCACTGCCCGGCGAACCAGTGGAAACACGCTTGCCCTTGAGATCGGCCATGCGCGCGATGCCCTTGCCCTCCACACTCACCACATGCATGCGGTTGGGGTACAGAATCATGAGGGTCCGCAAAGGTACTTTATTTCCTTTGAACTTTTCAACCCCCTGGAAAGCATCTTGCGCCGCATCGGTCATGGTGAAACCAATGTAAGGCTTGCCACTGCCCACCAATTTCAGGTTGTCCACCGAGCCACCCGTGACCTCTGCAGTAGCTTGCATGCCAGGCACGTTCTTGGACAACACCGCCGCAAGGCCACCGCCCATGGGGTAGTAAACCCCGCCTGTACCACCTGTGGCGATCGACAAATTTTGTGCTTGTGCAGCACCCCACATGCCGCCCAACGCCACAATCACCCCCAACCCGAAACGATGCCATGCTCGCATGATGTTGTCTCCTGAAAAAAGCAAAACCCCACACTATCAGGTGTGCTCACGTCTGGATATTGCGGTTTTCCACAGTTTCTGGGTCGGGTACGACAAACCGATAAGATGGATACAAAGGAGTCGCGATGAAATTCTCAAACCCCCTCACCCGCCGTTTCGCTGTGACCGCCCTGGCGTTGCTGTCTTTCTGGAGCGGTCATGTTGCCGCACAGGCCAGCACCGCTCCCGCATGGCCCACCAAACCATTGCGGGTCGTGGTGAATTTCCCGCCCGGCGGGGCAGCCGACCAGCTGGCACGCGCGATCGGCTTGCCTTTGAGTGAAGCGCTCGGTCAGCCCGTGGTCATTGAAAACCGCGCAGGTGCCAACGGCAACATCGGGGGTGAAGTGGTCGCCAAAAGTCCTGCCGACGGCCACACCTTGCTGATGAGCTCGGGCGGCATGGTGTCCATCAACCCGCACCTGTATGCCAAGATGCCTTTCGATCCCGTACGCGATCTGATTCCTGTGGCCGCAGCAGCGCGCGTTCTGGTGTTTCTCGAAGTTCACCCTTCCGTTCCCGTCAAGAATGTGCAGGAGTTTCTGGCCTACCTGCAGGCCCATCCCGGCAAACTGACCTTCGGCTCACCCGGTAACGGCAGCTCGCCCCATCTGGCCGCAGAGATGATGAAAGCCCAGACCCAGACCTTCGCTGTTCACGTGCCCTACCGCGGTGCGGCCCCCGCCATGCAGGATTTGCTCGGACATCAACTGGACTTCATGTTCGACCCTGGTATCGGCTTGCAACAAGTGCGCAACGGCAAGCTGCGCATGCTGGCTGTCGGAAGCCCCAAGCGCTCACCGTTGTTTCCGGATGTGCCGACCCTCGACGAAGCAGGGCTCAAGGGCTTTGACGCTGACAGCTGGTTTGGCTTTTACGCACCTGCAGGCACACCCTCCGAAGTGGTGAACCGACTCAATCAGGAGATCAACAAGGCCCTGGGGACGCCCGCCGTGCGCGAACGCATTCAAGCCATTGGCGGCATCTCCGCACCCATGTCACCGGCCGATTTCGGTGCGCGTGCCAAATTGGACAGCGACCGCTTCGGGGCCTTGATCAAATCGCGCCAGATTCGGGGCGACTGAATGCACGCATGAGTCTGACATCTGTTCGTGCATTCTTTGCGAATCTTCAACTGGAGGTTCCCATCATCGAACTGGCCGTGAGCACGGCCACGCTCCATCACCAGCGCTGTGCGGATCTCACCCGCCTTGATGGCACAGGTGACCCAGGGCGAATGGGTGGACGTGTGCAGCGTCACTCACAGCGCGACCGAACCCTGAACACAGCGGACCACATCGCCAGCCACCCAGACCTGTTGCTGCGCATCGCATGACAGGTACACCAGGCCATTGCGTCCCAGGGCAGAACCCTGTCGAGCGACGTAAGTGGATGGCATCCAGCCATCGGCTGTCAGCCACTGTGCCAGTGAGGCATTCAGGCTGCCTGTGACCGGGTCTTCCTGGATGCCCGCTGGCGCAGCAAAGGCACGCACTTCCAATTGATCCTCTGCCCGCCTGGCCGCCACGCCCACCTTCACCCCCAGGGTTTTCAAACGAGCGTGATCGGGCGTCAAATCCAAAACCGTGGCGACATCGTTCAACAGCAAGCCAAGCCAATGCGGCCCATTGTCCAGATATTGCGCCGCCAGAACCGAAGCGGCCGGCAAGCCCAAAGCCGCCAGGATTGACGCCAGCAACTCGGGCGAAGGCACATGCCGCTGCAGGGTCGGAGCGGCAAAGGCCCAACGCCCATGCAGTTGCAGCAAGCTGATGTTGCCCACACCGCACTCCTGCACAAGACGCCCAGGCTGACGTGGCTGACCGCCATGATTCAGCCAGGCCACCGCCGTACCCAGGGTGGGATGCCCGGCAAAGGGCAATTCCATGCCTGGCGTAAAAATTCTCACCCGATAGTCTGCACCTTTAGCCAGGCCTTGTGGCGTCGGTGGCAAGACAAACGTGGTCTCACTCAGCTGAGTCCATTGGGCAAATTCCTGCATGGCTGCATCGCTCAGGCCTTGTGCGTCCAGCACCACAGCCAGAGGGTTGCCTTTGAAAGGCACTTGCGTGAAAACATCCACTTGCTCAAAAGGACGAATGGGCATGGCAACCGGCGTGCAAACAAAACGCCAATGTTAGCCCCAGACGCGACAGCTCTGTGATCACAGTCAGTTACATTCCGTGATGCGCCCAGCCGGCGCAGCGAAAGGCCCGAATGACCCCCGAGCTCTTGCCCAGCGTATGCCCTCATGACTGTCCCAGCGCTTGCGCCCTGGAAGTGGAGCGTCTTGCCCATGACACGATCGGTCGCATCCGAGGTGCGGCACAACCTTACACCGATGGCGTGATTTGCGCCAAAGTGGCACGCTATGCCGAGCGAGTGCACCATGCGGGCCGGTTGACACACCCCCTACGCCGCAAGGGCGCCAAAGGCAGCGGCGATTTTGAAGCCATTTCCTGGGATGCAGCATTGGATCTGGTGGCCGAGCGATTCAGCCAAGCCATGGCCCGCTACGGTGCAGAAACCGTTTGGCCCTACCACTACGCCGGTACCATGGGGCTGGTTCAACGCGGCGCCATCCGCCGCCTGGGACATCAGGCCGGCTGGTCGCGTCAAATAGAAACCTTCTGCATCGCCTTGTCCGATGCAGGATGGCTGGCTGGCGTCGGCAAAAAAGCGGGCGTCGATCCACGCGAGATGATGCACTCCGATCTGATCGTGGTTTGGGGTGGCAATCCGGTGCATACCCAAATCAACTTCATGCACTGGGTGCAGGCCGCACGCCGTGATCGCCAGGTACCGCTGGTGGTCATTGACCCGTATCGCACGGCCACGGCTGAAAAGGCCGATTTGCACCTGGCACTCAGGCCCGGTACCGACGGCGCATTGGCTTGCGCAGTGATGCATGTGCTCTTGAAGGAGGGATGGGCCGATCGGGCGTACCTGACGAAATACACCGATTTTTCGCCTCAGCTCGAAGCGCATCTGGCCACACGCACGCCGAGCTGGGCAGCTGAGATCACAGGTTTGTCGGTCGATGACATCCTTCGTTTTGCCCGCCTCTATGGCCAAACGAAAAAAAGTTATTTACGCGCCGGCTACGGCTTCACACGGCAGCGCAACGGTGCCGCCGCCATGCATGCCGTCACTTGCCTGCCCGCCATGACCGGCGCCTGGCAAGCATTGGGCGGTGGGGCCCTGTACAGCAATGCCGGACTGTATGGCCTGAACACACAGTTTCTTTTCGGACTGGACACGGCACCCCCTCTCACACGACAACTGGACATGGGACGCATCGGTGCGGTCCTCGCACGCAATCCTGCAGACCTCCGTGGCGGCCCACCGGTCACCGCCTTGCTGATTCAAAGCACCAACCCGGCCGTGGTGGCGCCTGACAGTCAGGCAGTTCGCCAGGGCTTGTTGCGTGACGATGTGTTCACCTGTGTGCACGAACAGTTCATGACCGACACCGCCAAACTGGCCGATGTGGTGCTGCCGGCCACCACCTTCCTGGAACACAATGACCTTTATCAGGCAGGCGGTCATACTTTTTTGCAAGCTGCCCAGGCCTTGATTGCACCCGTTGGCGAGGCTCGCTCCAACCACGTATTCATCGGTCAGCTGGCCGAGCGGCTGGGCCTTGCACACCCGGCTTTTGCAATGGACGAAAAAGCCTTGATCGGACAAATTCTGCAAGCCTCTGCCAAGCCCGACGCAGACACACTGCTGGAACAAAAGTGGCTGGATTGCGCAGCAAGCTTTGAAGAGGCGCACTACCTCAACGGTTTTGGGCATGCGGATCGCCGATTCCATTTTTCACCCGACTGGTCAAAGCATGGCTGGGACCATGGCTGCATGCCCACCATGCCAGATCATCAGGCCGTCATCGACTCCGCCACCCCGGAGCGACCCTTCAAACTGGTGGCGGCACCGGCACGCCATTTTCTCAACACCACCTTCACCGAAACACCGAGCTCGGTTCGCAGCCAGAAGCGCCCCACAGCGCTGATCCACCCCCAAGCCTGCGAGGCCTTGTCGATTGAGGAAGGTGATCGGGTGCGCCTGGGCAACGCGCTGGGCAGCGTGCTCTTGCACGCCAAGCCTTTTGACGGCATGCAGGTGGACACTGTGGTGGTCGAAAGCCAATGGCCCAATGAGGCCTTCATCGAAGGCATCGGCATCAACACCCTGGTGGACGCCAGCCCCGGTTTTCCCGCCGCAGGCGTGGCCTACCACGACACGGCCATCTGGTTGCGCAAAGAGCCAGTTTGACTCACGTCTCCTGACAGACGTGTACGCCAGGACGCTGGCCGTGATTCCAGCGTCCGTCCAGTGCCCGCTCGATTTGAGCGGCCAATTGCAACAGCAAGCCATCATGGGCTTGCCGTGCTTGCGCCTGAATGCCCAGTGGCAAACCATTCTCCTGCGTGGCCATGGGCAAGGAAATACCGGGAATGCCACACAGATTGGACAGTGGCGTGTAGGCAAAGTTTTTCCACAAATTTCCAAACCAATCGTAGACCGAAGGGTTGTCGCTGATCGTCAGATACTCGGTGGTTCCCAACTTCGGCGTTGGCAAGGCCGTGATGGGTGTGAGAATGATGTCCCAGCTTTCAAAGAACTGGCCAAAGGCGCGCGCCGTGGTGTTGAACACGGCTTGCATCCTGGCGCGCTCGGTGAACGTGGTGCGCAGCCCCTCTTCCCAGATTTTGATGTTGATGGGCTCCACTTTGTCTGCCGGTGGCTGCGTCAGTCCTAAAGGGGTCAGCAAGTTGGTGATGGTTTGAGCAAAGTTGCTGATGTAGCAGGTGGTTTGCGCTGAAAAGGCGGCGCGGAAATCCACCTCAGGCAAAGCCCAGGCCACATGGTGGCCCAAGCCTTCGAGGAAACGTCCCACACGCTCAAGCTCTGCCACAAAATGCGGCGTCGCACGATAGTCACCCCATTCATGGGACAAGGCGATACGTAACGGCGGAGGGTCTCGCTGAATCAGGGTGCTGTAGGACTCTGCTGGTGACCAGTACGGCATGAATTCACCGGGCGCGCCACCTCGACACTGGTCGACAAAAAGCGCCGTGTCGCGGACCGTGCGACTCTGACAACCCTGGGTGGACACCAGCCCCGTGAGATCGGACGCCGCAGGCCCGATGGAAAACACACCACGCGAGGGTTTCAATCCAATGTTGCCGTTAAAACCTGCAGGAATGCGAATCGAACCACCACCATCGGTTGCATGCGACAAGGGCAGCACACCCGCCGCCACCGCCGCAGCCGTACCCGCCGAGGAACCACACGTGGTGTACGCCAAGTCCCAGGGGTTGCGCGTGATGTACATCGCTGGGTTCTCGGCTGAACTGCACACCCCAAACTCGGGCGTGGTGGTGCGGCCCAGAATGTTCAGCCCTGCCTTGCGGATTTGACCCGTCAAAAAACTGTCGGCCACGGCGCGGTTGCCTTGCATGAGCGCCGAGCCCATTTCCTGCAAACGACCTTTGAGGGTAGGGCCCAGATCCTTCATCAGGTAAGGCACCCCGGCAAACGGACCTTGCGGATCCATGCCATCTTTGAGGGGATCGCGCACCACATCCTCAAACACTTCCACCACGGCGCTCAACGCGCCATTGGTTTTCTGAATGCCCGCTGCCGCTTGTGCTGCCAACTCGGCAGGTGTCAGTTCGCCCTTGCGCACCCGCGCGGCCAAGGCCACACCGTCGTGCTGGGCCCATTCGCTCCAGCTCATTGCGAGTGTCATGGTTTGTCTCCTTTGGGTTGAGTTTACAGATCCAGCATGACCTTCCCCACAGAGCGACGCCCCATGGTGGTGTCCAGTGCAGCCAGCCATTGGGCCATGGGGAAATGCTGCGTCACAGGCAAGGGCATGTCGCCACACGCCATGGCCGATGCAAGGGTCGACAGAACTTCCCGCACCTGACTTTCGTGGCGGTGCCGCTCGTCTGTCAAACCCCATCCAATGTACTGGCCATAGTTGAAGCCCAAGACAGACAGATTTTTGACCAGCACCAGATTGGTGGGAACCTGGGGGATGCGTCCTGCAGCAAAACCGATCACCAGCAAGCGGGCGTGCACGGCTGCACAGCGCAACGATGCGTCAAAAAGATCGCCACCCACCGGATCAAAGACCACATCAACCCCACCGCGTGCGCACAAAGCTTTCACAGCCTGCGGCAAAGAGGCGGCATCGGCTGGCAAGACATGGTGGGCACCGTTTTGCAGAACAGCGGCACGCTTGGCTTCGCTGCTGGCTGTGGCGATGACTGTCGCACCCAACAGCCGGGCCGTGTGAACGGCTGCCATGCCCAGTGAGCCTCCAGCACCGTGGATCAAAATGGTTTCGCCAGGTTGCAATCGAGCGCGCCACATCAAAGCAGCGCCCACCGTTCCATAGGTCACTGGCAATGCGGCCGCGGCAGAAAGGGCCAAACGCGAAGGCACGGGGTACACGGTGGCGGCTGTTGTCACCACCTCTTCGGCAAAGCCTCCCCAGTCCAAGGCAGCCATGACGCGATCACCAGGCCGCCAACCGGACACGCCCGGCCCCACCTCCAGGATTTCACCGGCCACTTCCGTTCCCGGCGTGAAGGGCAGCGGCGGTTTGCGCTGGTATTTTCCCGCCACAAACAGGCTCACCGCGAAGCCCACGCCCGCATGGCGCACACGGATACGAACCTGGCCTGTGGTCAATGGCGTGCGAAGAAGGGCCTGGTAGCGCAGTTCCCGCCAATGTCCCCAATGCGTGCAAAGCAGGCCGTGGTAATCGCTCATGTGTTTCTCGCCGGTAAACCGTAAGGACAGTATCCTGGGCGAGGTCCGACTTGCGGATGCAATCGGCACGTGTTGGGGCGCCGTTCATAGACCGTACAACGCCGGGTCGCGGCGTCCAGGAACTGACAATCTCCGCTGGCACGCCGCGCCAATGTGAAGATGCTGTTTTTGAAATTAAAATGCGCAATCAGCCCCGCCTTGGCCAGGCGTTTGGCAATTTGCTTGGGCGGCGCATGCTCAGCCTCGAACGCGTCGACGATGCCAAGTCTCACCAGGTCAGGCAGCTTTACCTCCACGGGCATCGTGCAGCAATTGGCGGCACAGCGGTCACACAGGCCAGCACGGTAGCGGGTCCAGGTTTCAAGGCGATCGACGTCGACCACAGCCAGCGAGGACTTCACCATCCCTTGAACTCAATTGACAGGGGCAGTCCAGGAGCCATCCACATCCCCCCGCAAGACCCCCACAATTTGCACCGACTCACCCACGGTCTGCAAATCCAGGTCAATCGCATGTGGTGCGGCATTGGACTTCGACAGTGCCTGACCATTGGCGCCCAGTGCTGTGGCTGTGCTACCGATACCTGTGAGGTCGCCCGCATCGACAAAAGCCCACTCCGGTTTGACATTGTTGGTGGTACTCTTGCCCAGATAGTATTTGAGCATTTGCAGCACATCCGTCAAGGTTACGCTTCCGGACGCATCGAAATCGGCCGCCACATAGTTGAGTGGCGAGGCATAGGCGTCGGGAACGGACTTCCCGAGATAAATCTTCAAAGCCGCCAGCACATCGGTCAGCGAAATCGCTGCCTTGGCATTGGCAGGGCTGGCCAGACTCGGTGCCAACACCACCGTACCCGAAGCCGACAAAGCCATCCCATCGATGCCACTCAGATCCACCACGCCAAGCGCATCGGTTTTATCGGGCAACTCGGACGACAGTTGCACGCCAGACAAGGCTTTGGGATGGGCCACCATGTCTTTCCAGAACACCGTGGTTCCGGTCAACTGGTAGGCAGAGGTCTGATTCACTTGCAGGCTGCCAGGAAACACATAGGCACTGCTCACCAGCCCCTGCGCGTCCGTCTGGCGCACCTGCAAACTACCGGCGGCATAAAACCCATCGGGCACCCGCAGGTAGTTGCCACTGCCCGTGAGCCAGCTGACACCACTGTTCAAGGAATATTGCCAGGTGGCCTGAGTCTCCAGATCGCTGAGAGAAAGCAGGCCCGTGGTACTGGTCCATTGACCCTGCTGTGTCTGTTGCGCCTTGAGCGTGGTGATGTCGGTGACCGGCACATTTTCGTAGCCTGAACTCAGTGTCTGAGTGGGCATGGTGGCCATCTGATCGACATACTGCATGCCAGACACCACTTTGCCAAACACGGCATAGCTGCGATCCAGGCTAGTGTTGTGAACGTAATTGATGTAGAACTGGCTGGTGGCGGAATTCAGATCGGACGTACGCGCCATCGCAACGCTGCCACGCAAATTGGTCAAGCCATTGCTGGACTCGTTTTGTATGCTGGCATAGCCGGCGCTGGCCGAAACCATGCCCGTGGTGAAACCGCCGCCTTGCGCCATGAAGCCCGGGATCACGCGATGGAACAAAGTGCCATCGTAAAAGCCAGAATTGACATAGGCCATCATGTTGGCCGTCGAGATGGGGGCCAGGTCGGAATCCAGCTCCATCACGATGTCGCCCAACGTGGTGCTGAAAGTGACCTGGGGGTCCACCGACGACACCACGCCAGCAGTCGTGACCCATTTGGGCGCCACCGGTGCCGTGCCATCGAGACCAATGGCCACGTAAAGATCTGACTGCGCTGCTGCCGAGGTGTCCTGGAAATTGAAGTCGTTCCCTGCCATGTCCTTCACGGCATCGGTCGAGAAATGCACCCAATAGCTGTTGGCTAGATTCAGTACCTTGGAGGGCGTCAGCGTGAGTGTTGCGCCCGAGAGGCTCACAGGCGCCGGCACCAGATAGTATTTTTTGGTGAGGGCGTCATACTCAATCAGCTCGACCTTACCGGTACCCAGCACGATGTTTTCCGTGAAAGGAATCTGGATGGCGCTGGACGGGCTGACGGTTTTGCGCCACAAACTGCTGTCCACGGTCGGTGCGATTGTGTCCGTCGATGCAGCGCTGCCATTGGCAAAAGTGAAGGTGTAGGCGGTGCTGGAAGGCACCCAACTGTTGCCCGACAAGTCCTTGATTGCGCCTGCACTGGCTGTCGCGGTGTAAACGGTTCCCGCCGACACAAGATTGGCCGGCAGATTGATCGTGACCGTGGAACCTTCAAACTTGACGTACTGACTGTCAGTGACACTCACCGAAGCGACCGTTGTGCTGCCACTCTTCAAAGTGAAGGTGCCGCTGCCAGGCTGCACTGTTTCGTTGAATTTCAAGACAACGGGCGAATCCAACGGCACGCGCAAGGCACCACTCAGGGGCGATGCAGCCAACAAAGTGGGGGCAAGGCTGTCGCGCAACGCTGCCATCTGCAAGGAGCCATCCGTGAACTGCAGCTGCTCGATATCCCACAAGGTGTCTGTGCCTTCGGTCGTCGAACTGACCGTCAGCGCGTCGGTCACCGCCGACCAACGGATCTGGTAATTGCTGCGGGGTCCCGAAAAAACAGCCACATCAACGCCTCGGTTGCGGCTTCCCCACTCCCCACTGGCACCACCATAAAGGGTGTCATCGCCCAGACCACCGGTCAAGGTGTCGCTGCCATCCCATCCTTGAAGCACATCACTGCCCGCGCCCCCTTCGATGGCGTTTCCACTGGCATTGCCATACAAATGGTCTGCTTGCGCACTGCCCTTGAGGTTTTCGATGGTGGAGCCAAAATTGACAGTGACCTGGCCTGGCGAAGTGATGGTGGCGTCAGCGGCCGTCCCGACGAATCCCCAGTAGCCTGGCGTCAGGTACAACGTGGCAGCCTGGGTCAAAGCGCTGGCATCCAGCAGGTCCACGCCTGCGCCATCCCACACAAAATTGGCTGCGCTGGCAGAAACGGTGTACGTGTCGTTCCCAGCGCGGCTGGAGGGACTGGGACCATACAGGTACTGCAATGCTGCAATGTCCAGCGGGCTGTACTCGAAAGCGTACTGCGCGGCATTGCTGTCATAACTCATGACCGTCCATGCCGTGCTGTCTTCTGCATCGACAAGGTAAGGTGGCGTGGCCGAGTCGCCTGTGCTGTCCGGTTCGCTGAAGGGGTGTTTCAAACCCAGGGCATGACCTATTTCGTGAATCAGCGTCAAAGCCGCATAAGTGCCGTCTTTCGCTTCGCGATTCTCTGCCGTGTCATTCAAGAACACATCGCTGGCCAATGCCGTGTCCGAAGGATGCAAGGCGTAACCCGCGCTGCCCGTCTGCGTGTTGTTGGCAAAACTCAGCGTGTTCAATGCATCGGCCACCGTGCTTTGTACAAAGGTCAGATTGACCAGGCTGGCAATGTAGGTGAGTGACTGTTTCGTGGCTGCGATTTCAGAGGCAGTGAACGCGCTCCATCCCTTGAGGTATTCAGAGCCTGCCTCCAGATACGATGGCGCTGATTGCGCAAAGGTATAGGCATAAGTCCGTGCTGTGCCCAGGCTGCTCAAATACCCACCACCAGCGGCTTCATCTGGCAGCAGGGCACTGACCCAGTAGGGCAAGGCCTGGACGCCCGCAGCGTACGAGACTTGCTCGATGAAACTCGGAACCTTGACGAAATCGACAGACACCACGGCCGTGTCCGTTCCGCCCTCATCCATCCATGTGAAGCGCGAGGTACCGATCAGATAACGGTCATCCCCTGCGCCCCCATCCAAAGTATCCTGACCATAGGCTGAGGCCAGCGTGTCATTGCCAGTCCCCCCGGACAAGCTGTCATTGCCCCGTCCGCCATCCAGGCTGTCATGGCCCTCGCTGCCATGCAATGTGTCATTGCCCGCTTCGCCCAGCAAGGTGTCGTTATCCGTGCCGCCATACACAAAATCATCGCCCGCACCGGCTGCGATCAGCTTGGCTCCGGCGTAGGTCTGGAAGGAGTATGCCCCTGTGGCACTGTCCGTCAGATGACCATTGATGCTGTCATTGCCATTGCCACCTGACACCGTGTCCTGACCCTCCCCGGTGTCGATGGCATCGGCACCGTCACCGCCCACCAGACTGTCTGCACCGTCTTCGCCAAACAATGCGTCGTCTCCAGCGTCACCCAGCACAGTGTCATTCCCGTCGCCGCCATGCACGCTGTCACGACCATCGCCGCCGCTGAGGCTGTCATGGTCCGTGCCACCGTACACAAAGTCATCCCCAGCGCCCGCATCCACCGACTTGGCACCGGCGTAAGAAGTGAAGGAGTAAGTCCCCGCCAGTGCATCGACAACATGGCCATTGATGCTGTCATTGCCATTGCCGCCGAGGACCGTGTCTTGGCCTTCACCGGTTTCAATGACATCCGCACCCTCGCCGCCCACCAGGCTGTCCGCGCCATCTTCACCCGACAAGGCATCGTCTCCGACATCGCCCTGCAGGACGTCATTGCCTGCAGCACCGTGCAAGCTGTCGTTGCCGTCACCACCGGTCAATGTGTCGTTGTCTGCGCCACCGTATACGAAGTCATCACCCGCGCCAGCGTCCACCAGCTTGGCACCGGCATAGGCGCTGAAGGTATAAGTTCCTGCCAGGGCGTTGACGACATGACCATTGATGTTGTCGTTGCCGTTGCCACCGTGCACCGAATCCAGACCATTGCCGGTATCCAGGTCATCGGCGCCGTCGCCGCCGTCAATGGCATCGTTGCCATCGCCCCCTCTTAGTTGATCATCCCCCAGGCCACCACTCAGGCTGTCGTTGCCAGCTGCACCGTAGAGCGTGTCATTGCCCGCGTCGCCAGAAACGCTGTCAGCACCCGTGCCGCCGTAGAGAAAGTCGTCACCGTCCTCGCCCGACATGAGTTTGGCGCCATTGACCGGGTAATAGGCAACTTGACCATTGGTCACCGAGCCATTGACGCTGTCGTTGCCCGCGCCGGCCAATACAGTGTCGGCACCGTCGCCCGTGTAAATGCTCTCGCTGGCAGACGTGCCCTCCAAGCGCTCCGAATTGTTGGTACCCTGAATTTCAAACATGTGTGTGACCCGACCCATGGATTGGCCACTCAAACGGCCAAGAAGCCCTTATTGTCACAAAGAATGCGCGCATTGGCTGGCAACGCAGCGACCATTACAGCGTGTGGACGCGGCCCCGCGTCTAGGCCAGCCAGCCCCAAGGGCTGCGCGTGCGTGCCATGGCATACATCCAGGACACGCACAGCAGCGCCGCCAGAAAAAACAGGGTGCGCGTTCTGCGCGTGCGGCCTCTTTTCAAGGCGTAGGAACCCAGCACGATGTAGGCCAGCAAACACAGCAATTTCGCCATGAGCCAGGGCTCCCGCCATGGGTGGTGCGCCATCAGCACCCACAAACTGACACCGGCCCCCATCAAAAACACATCGACAACGACGCTGGCCCAGCGGCTGGCCAGCGCCAAAGGCCAGCTGGCCTGCAAGGCCACGCCCACGCCCCGCGCTGTGAAGATCGCGACACTGAGCCCGACCAGGGCGCGATGGGCATGAAGCAACCAGGGATAGAGGACGGAAACTGTCGCTTCGGGCCAAGCTTCTGCGGTCATGTCACTTGGGAGAGCGGACAGTTTTGGCCATCACAATCGAAGGCGTCCTGACCAGGTCGGCCAGGGTGACAGCATCCAGTGCTTCAAGAAACTTTTCAGCGGCAACCTCCAGCGCTGTTTTCAATCGGCAAAAGCCATTCAATTGGCAACTGTTCAACTCCGTGTCAAAGCATTCCACCAGATGGAAGTCGGTCTCGGTCTGTCGCACCACTTCCCCGATCACAATGTCTTTGGCTGGTTTGAGCAGTCGAATGCCCCCGCCTCGACCACGGGACGAGCTGATATAGCCCAGGGCAACCAGGGTCATGACGATCTTCATCAAATGACTGCGGGAGATGCCATGCCTTTCAGCGATTTCGCTGATGGTGGCGGGGCGATCGCGGTTCTGGGTGATGGCGCAGTGCATCAAAACCCGCAAGGTGTAATCCGTCCATTTTGTGAGTCGCATACCCCAACCGATCCATCAAATTTGAAATCCTGTGCCAGTCTGCACCGAAAAGATTGCCATCCTTGCTATTTTAGAAATTTTTGCCAGAGGGTCGACTTCAATGAATCAGGCTCGCCCAGGCTTGTGTCAATCGACGGACCAGTTCTTCGGGACGTGTCACTCGGGTGTACCCTTTGTCGCCGAACAGCATGGGCAGGTAGGTATGCGCCTCCTCATCAATGGTGACGCAAAACGGCACCAGCCCGGCCACGCGGGCCTGTTGTACCGCATGGCGCGTATCTTCCAGTCCATAGCGCCCCTCGTAAACATCCAGATCATTTGGCTTGCCGTCCGTCAGCACCAGCAGCAAGCGCTGCCTTTCCGTGCGTTGACCGAGCCGTTGGGTTGCGGCCCGCAAGGCTGCCCCCATGCGGGTGTAATAACCCGGACGGATCGCGCCAACTCGCGCCATGCTGGCAGGCCCCCAATTCTCCTCAAAACCTTTGAGGTGCTGCAGCCGCACATGGTGCCGCCGAACCGAGCTGAAACCCAGGATTTCAAATGGATCACCGGTCCCTGCCAATGCCTCACCAAAAACATACAGCGCATCGCGAATCACATCAATCACTCTGGCGTGTGAGTCAGCATAGGCATCGGTCGACATGGACAAGTCCGCCAGCAGCAAGGTGGCCAAACTGCGCTCCCCAGACACGCGCTGGGCATAGACGGGGGGTGACTCACTGGACAAACTTCCACTTCGGAGTGCGGCCTGGTGCCGCACCCAGGCATCGGTATCGATCGCATCCCCCTGCACCTGCTGATGCAGCCAGTGCGGCGCGGCTTTCAGGATTTCGAGACGCCGGCGCACCTTTCGAGCGGTCACACGCAATGCAGGCGACGGCGCAAAGGCTTCGCCTCGCCGTGCCACCACACACTGAACACCGCAATGGTCCGGCCGCAGTACACCTTTGCGCCAATCCCATTCAGGCAGTTTGAAGCCTGGCCCCAAGGGCAAATCGTCCTCGGACGCGCTGGGCAAATCCAGGTCAAACCGCACCCTGGCACGGCTGGTTTGCGGGTCACGGGCCATCGTCAGAATGTCCATGTCGTCTGCGGCAGCGGTTGCATGGGGATCCTCTTCGTCATCGGTCCCGCGATCCATGTGGACACGCTCACTCCAGGTCATGATCGACTCCACTCGCGAAGGCAGCAAAAGTGCCCTTCTGGACTGAGGCGTTTCGCCATACTGACCCCGTCGCCGCTGTCGGCTGGACTGTGCAGCAGCATCCGCCGGCGTGCGTTCGCGCTGGGGATCTTCACCCGATGTCCATTGCGCCAACAGCGCATCTTCCGCTGTCATCCACAACCACACGGGGGAAACCTGGGTCGGCAGGACACACAGCGGTGAGTGATCATCCCCGCGCAAGGCTGCTTGCACAGCAGCCTCACACAGCGCTTGCTCACCGCGCAAGGCGCTCACCTTCGGGCGCAGCGCCAGCTGGGCCTGAAGCAAGACGGCATGCCTGGCACGCAAACCTGAAAAATGTTGCAAAGCACGTGCAGTGGCTGCCCGGTTGTCGGCCACCCAATCGCCTGTGCTTTCAAAGACCGCCGCCAACGCCGCCAGCCAGAGATACAAATCACGATTCAGGAACTGATGCGGAAAAACCGCCAGCCGAGGTGGCAAGGCCAGGGTTTCCAAATCCAGGCGCGACTGCGCCCAGCGCCGATCCGCACCGGCCAGTCGTTTCAACCAGGAGCGCGGCCCTTCATGACTGGCATCAGCCGCCGGTGCGATACGCACGTCATGCCGCCCGCCACCTGCACGAAACAGCATGCCAATACTGCGACGCATGCTCTCCAGATCCACCTCTGCCTCTGGATGAGACGTGTCTGCCAGGCGTGTGATTGCGCGATGCCACCAAAGGCCCACATGCTCTTCCATCACCGTGCTCCATCTCGTTTTTGGCGAAGGGTCTCGCGCACCGCGTCCAGCCCCACGGTCCAGACCAGGGAAGGCGCCCTGCCCTGCGTCGCCTGTGAACGGTCACAAGCCTCCAGGCACCGACCACATTGGACGCAGGAGAACATCATGCGTTTGATGTTGCGAGGATGCAGCCGCATAGGGCACACACTGTCACAGGCACTGCCTCGCGGCATGTCACAGGTCTTGCACTCCCGTGCACGATCGCGATCAAACGAAACCACCAAACCTCGTGGATTGGCCATCCACACCAGACTTTGAAACAAACCCACGGCACAACCAAAGCGACAGAACAGATGCCGTGCCCAACAAAATTCAGCCGTGAAAACCGCTGTCCCGATGCCAATAAAGCGCAACTGATTCGGGGTCAGCGTTGCCGCCCAAAGGTTGCCCCAGATTTCTTTTGGCGGCAACAAATAGGTCAGCAAGGTGATGGCCCAGGTCATCCCCAGCAGCAGGCAGGACAGAAAGAACACAGGCCACCATCTGCGCTGCGGGACCCGCCCAGGACGTTCGGTCGCTGAACGATCCCAAAAGCTCAGCCGCCCGCATGCGCGATGCATCAGATCGTTCAACACTTCCACCAGCGAGAAATGCGGGCACAGCCAGCCACAGTAAACGCGCCCCCACCGGTACGCCACCCACAAAAATGTCAGCACCAACGCCAAGCCAGGCAGGAAACCACGCACGAAGACATCTATCGCCGCATGCGTTGCTGACACCTCGGCACGGGCCACCCGGTCGATTCCCAGTGACCAGGGCTGGCCCAAAAACCACAACTGCACCGTGTTCAAGTCAAAACGCAGCAGATTCAGTGCGGGCGCAGCCAGAAACAAGGCAAAGAATCCCAGCTGCGTGGACCGTCGGATGCGCTGACGCGACAGAGTCTGCGATGGCTGGTCACGCATCATCACCCAGCACCGCGCACACCACATCGTCCAGCGCGGCGAGGGTCTCGGCGTCATCGGTTAGCGCTTGCAGAATGGCCACACGACAAGCTGCCACCAGACCCATGCCTGACGCCACAAGACGCGCAGCCATCACCAGCAGGCGGGTGCTGGCTGTCTCCTCCAGGTCATGATCGGTCAACCGCCTCAAGGCTTGCGCCAATTGCACGAGCCTTGTTGCCACAGCAGGAGAGGCGTGTCCTTCCTGTGCCAGGATGTCGCGCTCCACGGCAGGCGACGGGTATCCCATCGACAAAGCCACAAAGCGCTGGCGGGTACTGGGCTTGAGCCCCTTCAAGAGATTCTGATAACCCGGGTTGTAGGAAATCACCAGCATGAAACTGGGCGGCGCCACCAGCAGCTCACCGGTTCTTTCCAGAGGCAACACGCGCCGATCGTCTGCCAGCGGGTGCAACACCACGGTGGTGTCCTTGCGGGCTTCCACCACCTCGTCCAGATAAACGATGGCGCCTTCGCGTACGGCGCGTGTCAAAGGGCCATCCGCCCACACAGTGTCACCGTTGCCAATCAGGTAGCGCCCAACCAGATCGGAGGCACTCAAGTCATCATGGCAAGACACCGTCACCAGTGGCCGATGCAGTTGCGCTGCCATGTGCTCGACGAACCTTGTCTTGCCACAACCCGTGGGTCCCTTGATCAGCAAGGGCAGGCGCTGGCGAAAGCAATGCTCAAACACTGCACACTCATCCCCTTGCGCCAGATAGAAAGGCACGCTGGCATTCACCATGGTCTGAGGGGCGCAATCGGTGGTCATCACAGTTCGTCCTCAGGCACGCTGCAGACGCGTGGCTGCCTGCGGTGCCTCGTCTGACGAGCCGACAAAGAAGCTGGCCAGGTAGGCGAGAAGCCCCAGCAGGAAACCAGCACCACCGACCAAGCGCACCCAATAGAAGAACCGCAACTGGTCTTGTGTGGCCATGAAGGACAGCGCACCTTCGGTCGGCATGCGTTGCAGCCACACTTGCAGTATGCCTGCGCCGGTCAATGCCAGCACCATCACGCCCATGCTGATCGTCATGATCCAGAAACTCCACATCTCCCAGCTTTGGGCGCGGTGCGAGTTGGCTTCACGGCCACGGAGAATGGGCATGGCATAGCTGATCATGGCAATCACCACAAGCACATAGGCGCCGTAGAACGCCAGGTGACCGTGGGCTGCCGTCACCTGACTGCCATGGGTGTAATAGTTGACGGGGCTGAGCGTGTGGATGAAGCCCCACAGACCGGCACCCAGGAAACCCATGACTGCCGTTCCCACAGCCCACAGCACTGCGGCCTGGTTGGGATGTTCGCGCCGACGACGTTGCACCATGTTGAAGGCAAAGAGCGTCATCATGAAGAAGGGAATGGGCTCCATGGCAGAGAACACGCTGCCCACCCATTGCCAGTAACCCGGAAGCCCAATGAAGTAAAAGTGATGGCCTGTGCCCAGAATGCCCGTGACCAGCGCAAAGGTGATGATCATGTACAACCATTTGTCGATCACTTCGCGGTCCACGCCCGTGGTTTTAACCAGCACGAACGCAAGAATGGCGCCCATGATCAGCTCCCACGTGCCCTCCACCCACAGGTGAACCACAAACCACCAGTACATCTTGTCGCGCACCAGATTGCTGGGATTCACAAAGCTGAACAGGAACAGCAATGCAAGCCCCCACAGGCCCATCAGCAGCACCATGCTGATGGCGGTCTTGCGTCCTTTGAGCACCGTCATGCTGATGTTGAACAGGAAGCCAAGCGCCACGATCACAATCCCCACCTTGGTCGGCAAGGGTTGTTCCAGGAATTCACGCCCCATGGTGGCCAGCAGGTTGTTGCCGGTCATCTCCGCCAGCTTGGCATAGGGCACCAGAAGGTAGCCCAGAATGGTGGCAGCGCCCGCCACCAGAAAGATCCAGAACAAAAGTTTGGCCAGGAAAGGGCTGTAAAGTTCGGTTTCGCTTTCTTCCGGCACCAGGTAGTAGGCCGAGCCCATGAAACCAAACAGCAGCCACACGATCAGCAGATTGGTGTGAACCATCCGCGCCACATTGAATGGGATGGCCGGAAAAAAGATGTCACCGACCAGGTACTGCATCCCCAGCGTCAAGCCGAAAACGATCTGCCCGGTGAATAAGCCCAATGCGGCGACGAAGTACAACTTGGCAACCGATTGGGATGCGTACTTGGCGAGGGAGGTTTGCATGATGTTTCCTCTGTGATGTATCACGTTCTTTGAGATCGCAAGCGTCAGCCTTCGATGTTGGGCGGCCACTTTTCCGTGTCCACGCCATTGGTCCATTTCAGAAACTCCACCAGATCGTGGAGCTGATCGTCAGTCAAATGAAATTGCGGCATCTGTCGCCGACCTGGCGTGCCCGTGGGCTGCGCCTGCATCCAGGCTTTGATGAACTCGGGACCACGCCGCTGGTACACATTGCCCAACTCGGGCGCGAAATAAGCACCTTCGCCCAGTAACGTATGACAGCCGATGCAGTTTCGGGTTTCCCAAATATGTTTGCCACGGGCCACCTCGGCCGTGATTTCCGTGGACTTGGATCTGGCGGGAATACGCGTCTCCGTATGCAGGATCAACCCAACGAACACCAGTATGAAAAACACTGTGCCGCCATAGAAGATGTTTCGCGCCATCTGGCTGGTAAAACCTTGTCTCATGACATACCTCGTTTGATAGGACAGCCCAACCTTATCAACGCGGGACGAAATGCTTTTTGATTTACCTCAATAGATTCACTATGAATGAATATTTAAAACACGGGTTGACCTGCCCATCAATGCGAAGTGCCTTCTGAGCGACTGATCTTGTTCCAGACGTTGTACTTTCCCACGGGTTTGCGCATGGGAATGCGCTTCACCTCTTTCAGGGTCTGTGCGTCGTAAACAATCACAGCCCCATCCATTTCCCACAGGCTGGCCAATGCGTAACGACCATCACGGGTGAACTCGATGTGTGCCAGGGTCTTGCCGGGTTCACGCACACTGGCCACGGGTTGAAGGGTGGCCTTGTCAATCACCGTCAAAGTGTCTTTGGCCGTGGTGCTCATCATCGAGTCGGTCCAGGCGTAAGGTGTGCGCTCATGGCTGCGCATAAAAAAACCGGGGCCTGGCACAGGAATGGTTTGCAGCAGTTTCCAGCTCTTCATATCGATCACATCAATGGCATTGCCCTTCAGGTTCGGGCTGGCCAGGACAGTGGTGCCTTGCCAGGGCCAGGTGATGCCCGAGCCCAGATGCGGCATGCCGGCGATCGGAAGATCGGCAATTTTGCGACGAATGTCCAGGTTCACGACCTGTGCGCTGGCCTGTCCTTGTGCTTTGGGTCGGGTGGCACCCAAGGCGTGGCGGTAGCTTTGGTCGAAAAAGAAATCGTCCAATGGCTCCTCCAGCACCGTTCGGCGCACACCAAAGTAGCCCGGCTTGGCAATCGCTTCCCCCATGCGGTAGTCGTGAACCCAGCCATCGTGGATGCTTTCGGCTTGGGGATCGTAGGAAATTTCCCACAATTCCGGGATGTCCTTGAAAGCCACCACAAAGCTCTTTCGAGGGGCAGCGTCATAAACCGCCGAAACGCGTGAGCTCTTCTGCCCGTCCAGTGTTTGGGCTGGCAAGGTTTTGACCCAGTTCAAATCGGCATCAAACAGAACCAGGGTGTGTGGCAAGTAATTGGCCGCCATGACCCATTGGCCATCCCCGCTGACGGCAACATTGCGCATGTTCAGTCCGGCGCGAACTTCTGCCACGACCTTCAGGCTCCACAAGTCATACTTGGTGATCCAGCCGTCCCGGGAGCCAAAAAAAACAAAACGGCCATCTGGCGTGAACTTCGGGCCTCCGTGCAAGGCATAGCGACTGGGGAAACGATGGATACGCTCCAAACGATCCCCATCCAGCACCGACACATGATGGTCTCCCCCCTCCACCACGACAAAGAGGTTCATGGGATCAGCAGACCACAGTGGTTGGGCAGGCAAATCCGACAAAGGCACAAGCGCCGTGCGTGAAGCACGAATGGCTTGGTCAGACCATTGCGGCGCTGGCACCACCGGCGTGTAAATCCACTGAACCAGGGCGTCGATCTCGTCCGGCTTGAGTACATCCTTGAAGGCAGGCATCTGAGTTGCGGGACGTCCACCGGAAATCACCTTGCCAGCCTCTGCCTTGCGCAAACGCTCCAAGCCTTCAGGCAACAAGGCGGGCCCCATCATGCCGAAACGCTCGACACCGTGGCAACTGGCGCAATGTTGCTGATAATGCGCCGCCGGTCCGACTTGCCCGACTGCAGCGGTCATGACACTCCATCCACAGAGGAGACCAGCGAATAGGCGCAGAAAGGTCTTAGTCATGCTGAACCTCCAATGGGATCACGCGCGCACGGTGACTGACTGGCATGGATCCCAGCGGTGGGGTCCAGCCGATTTCGCCATCGGTCAGATAGCAACCCGGATCTTCTGCCCACGGATTGCCTGTCAGTTGTTGCGCGCGCACGCGGGTATTGCCTCCACAGATGTCGAAATAGCGGCAACCACTGCAGCGTCCCTGCACCTGACGCGGGCGCGCTTTCAGACCGGCCATCAACGGATCGGAGGTGTCGTTCCAGATCGCCGAAAAAGCGCGCTCACGCACGCTGCCCAGATCGTGGTGCCACCACATGGTGTCAGGATGCACATGCCCCAGGTTGTCAATGTTCGCCACATTCATGCCACTGGAATTGCCCCCCCAGGCCACCAGCCTGCGACGGATGTCCGCCCCCAGAGTCTGGAACAGCGCAGGGTGCTTCTCCTTGAGCCAGAGCAGCAGGTAAGGTCCATCGGCATCGTTGTTGCCTGTGACAAACTCTTCATCACGCCCTTCCAGGGCCGAGTTCAAAGCCCGCTCAAACAGCAAATCCATGGCTGCACGTGTGGCCAGGTGCTGCGCATCCTTGCCCCGGTGGGTGTTGCCGCGCCCCGCATAGTTCAGATGGGAAAAATAAAACTTCTGAACCTGCTCTTCACGCATCAACGCCAGCAGCGCCGGAAAATCGTGGGCGTTCAATGCGGTCATGGTGAAACGCAATCCGGTCTTGATGCCGCGTGCATGAAGATGACGAATGCCTGCCAGACTGCGCTCAAACGCACCATCGAGTCGGCGAAATTTGTCATGGGTTGCTTTCAGGCCGTCCAGGCTGATGCCCACATAGTCAAAGCCCACGCTGGCCACACGGTCCGCCATCGCTTCATCAATCAAGGTGCCATTGGTGGACAAACTGGTGTAAAAACCTTGCGCCTTGGCGCGATTGGCAATCTCGAAAATATCGGACCGCAACAACGGCTCCCCCCCCGAGAGGATCAATACCGGGACACGCGCCTCTTTCAGGTCATCCATGACTTGATACACCTCATCGGTGCTCAATTCTCCCGCGTAATCATGGTCCGCCGATTGGGCGTAGCAATGCTTGCACGTCAGATTGCATCGACGGATCAAATTCCAGATCACCACTGGCCCCATGGCGTGCTGGCCCATCGCAGCCAATCGGCCCACGGTGCTGCTGGAATCCTTGGGCGATTGAGACAACTGCCTCATGTAATGTGTGACGCGAAACATGGTTACTCCATTTCTGTGGGGCAGTCCTAGCCCGACTGGCTCAGGCGAATGCCTGTTTTTTTCAGAATTTCCGTCGAATACAAAATCTCGTGCGCGCGGCAAGCGGAACCCAGCACCTCACGCACTTTCAGTGATTGCGCCACCACCTCGTCGCGGCTGCGCCCGTGCAACATCGCAAACAGGTTGTAGGGCCAGACGCCAGGGGCACGCGGACGCCGGTAGCAATGGCTCACGCAGGCCAGCTTTCCCACACGCACACCCAGAACATCCACTTGCGCGTCGTCCACATCCCAGACGCTCATGCCGTTGGCCACAAAGCCCAGCCGGTAATGATTGGGCACAGCACCCATACGCCGTATCAGCCCCGCCTCCAGCATCTTTGCCAATCGCGCCTGGACTGCTGCAGCGCTGATCCCCAGGCGCGCACCGATCTGGGCATATGGCTCGGCCACCAGGGGCAAGCCCTCTTGGGTTGCCTCGATCAAGCGACGGTCTGTTTCAGTCCATTCCATGATCGACTTTCTCTGCAGGCGCATCTGCCACCAAGGGCAGACGCAGTTCCACGAAATATTCACGCTCTTTGGGAAACGCGTGTACCGGCAAATCTGTCAGGGTTTCGATCCGCGCAATCACCTCGTACGCGCGCTCTGGTGTTTCGGCGGCGATCACAAACCACATGTTGAGGTGATGCTCGCGCCGGTAGTTGTGCGCCACTTCCATCTGCGCATTGACCAGCGCCGTCACCTGTGCAAACCGGTCTTCGGGAACGGCCAGTGCCGCCAACACAAACAGTCCGCCAGCCCGCTCGATCTGAAACAAAGGACCGAAACGTGTCAGATCACCCCGTTGCAGCAAGGTCGCCAGCATCTGCAACACCTCGGATTCGCTCATCCCCAGCTTCTCGCCCACTGCGGCATAAGGGCGATCCACCAAAGGAAAGTCGCCATGCAGCGCTGCCATCAAGCGAAGTTCAGCCGCCGACAACATGCTGCGCTCCGGAAGTGTTGGTGCATGGGTCCTGCCCATCGAATGACAAGGGACGGAATCGCCGAGCGCCCACCTGCTTGAAACGGCGCCGCGAAAAAAGGATGGCGCGCGGGCACTGCGCCAGGCCGCAGGCGTGGGTCAAGGCTTCAATTTGGGCCATCACCGTGGCGCGGTCCTTGCCGTGCACCATGCAATAAAGGTTGTAGGGCCATTGCACTGCCCTTTCGCGCTGGTAAGCCAGTGTCACGCCTGCAAAACCGGCGAGACGCTCACCGCAAGCATCCACCAGGTCAGGCGGCACATCAAAAACTGTCATGGCATTTGCAGCAAACCCTAATTCTTGGTGGCGGACGATGATGCCAAAGCGTCTCAAGGTCCCGATGGAAAGCCAATGCGCCAGGGTTTCCAGCAGGTTTTCAACCGGTACGCTCAACGACTGCGCCCACGCATCAAACGGTGCCTCCCGCCATGGCAAACCCTCTTCCACCAGGGCGGCCAACGGCAGGTCTTCGTCCGGCACGGCCGGTGAAGACCACTGAGGGTTGCTGGCGAATGGGATTGGCGCATGATCGCTCTGCAAGTCAAAACCCAGATCAATTCTGTAAGGTCGGACCATGGGCAAACGAAGCGCTGGCACTTGTGTCGCAGACTCCACTGCATGCATGCTTTGCGCCAGTGATGCCTGGCAACGCGCCGTCATCACGAACCACAAGTTGTAGGCCCCTTCCCGTTCATAGTTGTGGTTCACGCCAGGATGGGCTGAGACCAGGGCTGCCACCTTCTCAAGACGTTCCGGGCTCACTGCCATGGCCGCCAGCAGAGCAGCCCCGCCGGCGCGTGGCGAAAACACACCGCCGATGCGACTGAGCGCGCCTTGCGCCTGCAAAGCCTGCAACTTTGCCATCACCGTGCTCGGGGTCGTGCCGTGGTGATTTGCCAATACCGCAAATGGGTACCGGCACAATGGAAACGCCCGCTGCCAGGGATTGAGCCACTGCAATGCGTCCATGGTGCGCGCCCTCAAAAGCCGATCCGCGCTGAGCGCGAGGTGAAGAAGATGCCACTGGGCGCCTGTGCCGTGATCCTGGCCAAAGGTTGCAGTGTGCGGGTGTCCAGCACCGTGATCAGGTTGTCGTCACGGGCACTGATCCAGACGGCCTCCCCCTTGGCGGTGAATTCCATGTGCAACACGGCCTTGCCAGGTTGCAATGTGGCCACCACGCGCTGCTGCACCGTGTCAATGACTTGAACCTTGTTGTAATCGGGCACGGCAAAGTTCACCCAAACCTGCCGCCCATCCGGCCGAGCCATCACAAACACCGGTTGTCCTGCCACCGGTATCCTGGCAACTTCCTGCCAGGTTGCGGTATCGACCACCAGAACTTCATGCCGTCCGATGGCGGGCAGATAGGCATATCGACCCGCCACCGCCCAACCACGCAAGTGCGGCATTTTGTAAACAGGCAAGGGGGCTTGGCCGCGGCCATACCCTGACAAAATGCGACGGACTTGAGGCTCATCTTGCCAAAGATCAACCAGCGCCAGACCATCCTCACCGAACAAGCCGGCAATGTAATAGCGCCCGTCAGGCGTCACCAGTGCATCGTAGGGTTGCTTGCCAATCTGTTCGAGCTTGCGCAGCCGGGGCTGTGCGGGATGTTGCAAATCAGCGATCCAGATCTGGTCCGCATCGAACAGGCTGTATGCGAAGCGATTGCCTGGCAAATCCACCAGGCCCACCACCCGCGAGGGCTTGGCCGCGCCATGGTCTGCAGGCACGTCGGCCACCAGGGCCAGCGTTTGCGCATCAAAGACCTTGATGCCACCGGGCGTGTAGTTTTGCGCCACCACCCAACGTCCATCGCCACTGATGGCCCCCCCAATCGAATTTCCCGCCTGCATCACACGTGCAGCGATGCAGCGCTGAAGCAAGTCGACCTTTGTCAATCCACCATCACGCCCAAACACGTAGGCAAAGCGGCCATCCCGCGAGAAGACCACGGACGCATGCGACAAATCGCCCAGGCCCTCGATCCGTGCCAGCACAGCGTACCGACTGGTGTTGATGATCAGAACGGATCCTGTGCCGCGTTCAATCACCAGCCCCAAATCACCACTGCCTTCCAACTCCCAGGCTTGCATGCTGGCACAGCCTGTCAGCGCCATGCCCGTGGCCCCCAGCATCTGCCATGCCACCCTTCGATTCACACACATGTTCATCGCGATGTCCTTTCAGCCAGCTCCTGTGGAAATCCGGCTTGCAGTTGCTCGGCAATCCATTGGGCCTGCGTCTCATTGATGATGGCGCGCCAGGGCGGCATGGGTGTCCCGGGACGACCGTGGTAAATCGTTGCGGCAATGGATTCGACGGGCATCTCTCGCATGGCCTGCGGCGTCAACGCCGGCCCCAATCCACCTGTCAATCGCATGCCATGACATGAACCACAGTCTTGTCGCACCATTCGAATCAATTTCGCGGCCTGATCCGAATCCACGGGTGCATCGGCCCAAGTCGGCATCACGCCCAGCCATCCCAGGGCGCACACAAACCATACGCTACGCAATTTGGTCATAAAACTGATCCACCTCAATAATGTTCAAGTCTTAAGAACATTTTAGAAACAGGAGCGATAAGATGAAATTGACTTAGTTCAATAAAGTGCATGAACATGACTCACATCAAGCAATTGCATCCCCAGACTGGAAATATTCCTCCCGTCATCCTCATGGGGGCTGGCCCGGGCGATCCGGAGCTTTTGACCGTCAAAGCCTGGAAGGCGCTGCAGGGTGCTTCCCTCATCCTCTACGACCACCTGGTCAGCGAGGCCATTCTGAACCTTGCACCGCCCAGCGCCGAGCGCATGTATGTAGGCAAGGAGTCCTCACGCCATGCCTTGCCCCAGTCAGAAATTTGTGAGCTGATGGTTCGACTGGCACGTGCCGGCCGATCGGTGCTTCGCCTCAAGGGCGGGGATGGCTATATCTTCGGACGCGGTGGTGAAGAGGCGCAAGCACTGGCCGAAGCGGGGATTGCTTTCACGGTCATTCCCGGGATCACGGCAGCACAGGGAGCGAGTGCATCCGTGGGCATTCCTCTCACGCATCGTGCTCATGCGCGGGCGCTGATTTTCGCAACAGGCCATTTGCAAAACAACCAGCTGGTCGATCTGGACTGGGACACTTTGGCGCGCCCCGCACAAACCGTGGTGATCTACATGGGCCTGGGGACTCTGCCCATCATCTGTCGCGAGTTGATTGCGCATGGCATGCCTTCTGACAAACCCGCTGCCTTGATAGAGAACGCTTCGTTGCCTAACGAACGCTGCATCACCGGGGACTTGGGTACCTTGCCTGCTTTGGCACAACAGCATCAGATCAAACCACCTGCGTTGATCTTCATTGGTGATGTGGTGCGCCTGCATCAGGTTCTCTCTTAGTTTCTCTTTTGATTTAAATATTCATGTTTGATGAATATCAAAGAAATTTGATCAAGACAAGAACACCATTGGCCCTGCTGAACGAATGTTGATGACTGTAATGAAACCCTAAAGGAGTATTGAAATGAATGCCCTGAAACTGAAAGCTGGCCTGGCCCTGGTGATCTCCACCATGGCATTGACAGGCATGGCACAGGACAAGAAATCGGTGAGCCAGCCAGAAATGAATTACCAGGCAGGCACGTCACCCTTGGCAGCGGAACCGATGGTGCAAAGCGTCAACCCCAAAGCACCCCCCATGACGATGGCCGAATTTGAAGCTGCCCGCAAAATTTATTTTGAGCGCTGCGCAGGTTGCCACGGTGTGTTGCGCAAGGGCGCCACAGGCAAGCCCCTGACCCCCGACCTGACGGTCGGCAAAGGCACGGACTATCTGAAAATTTTCATCGCCTATGGGTCACCTGCAGGCATGCCGAACTGGCAAACCTCGGGTGAGATGACTGAAAAAGAAGTCGACATGATGGCCCGCTACATCCAGCACGAGCCGCCACAGCCTCCGGAATGGGGCATGGAAGACATGAAGAAAACCTGGAAGGTGATCGTGCCCCCGGCACAGCGCCCCACCAAGAAGATGAACAAGTTCAACATCGAGAACATCTTCTCCACCACCCTGCGCGATACCGGCGAGATTGCCCTGATCGATGGCGACTCCAAGCAGATCATCAACATTGTGAAAACAGGCTATGCCGTTCACATCTCCCGCATGTCCGCCTCGGGTCGCTATCTGTTTGTGATCGGTCGGGACGGCAAGATCAACATGATCGATCTGTGGATGGAAAAACCGGACAACGTCGCTGAACTTCGCATCGGCCTGGAAGCCCGCTCAGTGGATACCAGCAAGTTCAAAGGCTTCGAAGACAAACTGGCCATCGCTGGTGCTTACTGGCCCCCTCAATATGTCTTGATGAAAGGCGACACCCTGGAGCCACTCAAAATTGTCGGCACCCGTGGCATGACCGTCGACAAGCAAGAGTACCACCCTGAACCTCGCGTGGCGTCCATTGTGGCTTCGCACTTCAAACCCGAATTTGTGGTGAACGTGAAGGAAACAGGCAAGACCTTGCTGGTGGACTACTCCAATATCGATGCCCTGAAAGTGACGGAAATCGGAACCGCCCGCTTCCTGCACGATGGCGGGCTTGACGCCTCAAAACGCTACTTCATGGTGGCCGCCAACAACAGTAACAAGATTGCAGCGGTGGACCTGAAGGAAGGCAAACTGACGCAATTGATCGACGTCGGCAAGATTCCGCACCCCGGTCGTGGCGCGAACTTTGTGCATCCCAAATTCGGTCCTGTATGGGCCACCGGTCACCTGGGTGATGAAACCATTTCGCTGATTGGCACCGACCCCATCAAGAACAAAGCCCATGCCTTCAAGCAAGTGGCAGTGTTGAATGGTCAAGGTGGTGGCGCACTGTTCATCAAGAGCCATCCAAAGTCTCAGCATCTTTATTCGGACACACCGCTGAATCCCGATCCGAAAGTATCGCAATCTGTGGCTGTCTTTGACATCAAGAACCTGGACAAAGGCTATACCGTTCTGCCCATTGCCGAATGGGCGGGACTGAAGGATGATGGTGGTGCCAAGCGCGTGGTGCAGCCGGAGTTCAACAAAGCCGGCGATGAGGTATGGTTCGCTGTCTGGTCCGCCAAGAACAAGGAAAGTGCCCTTGTGGTTGTGGATGACAAGACCTTGAAACTCAAAGCTGTGATCAAGGACCCGCGCCTGATCACCCCCACGGGTCACTTCAATGTGTACAACACCCAGCACGACGTTTATTGATCTGCACGGGCGGCTGTGAAGGCCGCCCTTTTTTCAAGGAAATCATCATGAAAAAAATTGCGATTCTCTTCACTGCATTGCTGGCATTCACAGCGTACGCCGATGGCAATGCAGCCCTCAACAAAGCCGGCTGCATGGCTTGCCACAACAAGGACAAAAAACTTGTGGGCCCTTCGTTCAAGGACATCGCGGCCAAGTACAAAGGTCAGGCCGATGCGCCAGCGAAGCTCGCAGAAAAAGTGCGCAAAGGTGGTGCCGGCACATTCGGTCCGATCCCCATGTCGCCCAATGGGCCCGACAAAATCAATGATGCCGATCTGAAAGAGGCCATCGAGACGATCCTGAAATCCTGATTGTCCCTACGGCCTCGCATGCGCGAGGCCGTTTTCTCAGGCCATCTTGGGCGCTAGCGGATCCATGCCAGCAAGCAGCCAGTGGAGCAAGTGATGGACCGGCCGGATTTCACTGCCAAAAGGCAGCCGACCTGCGCCACGGAAAAACAATCCCCTTGAATAATCCCCGCGCATGGCGTGACCCAGTTGCTGGTCGATGCAGAACTGGCCGATGTCGCTTTTGCCATCACGCAAGCCGCAATGCACCAGGCAGTCAAAGGACATATTGCATTTCTTCTTGACATGCGCGGCGGCCTGAAGCACGGGCTCAATCCGAAGGTATTTTTCGAGCCAGGGCGTCTTGACTGCACGCGCCGGCAAGCCAGCGACGCTGACGAATTCCACGATGTCTTCCGCCTTGGCTTGCGCCAGCACATGCTTGAATCCTGGATCGGCGTCGCATTCTTCAGTGACAGCAAACGCTGTGCCCAACTGCACAGCACAGGCCCCCAGCGTCTGCAAACGAACAATGTCCTCGCGTCGCCAGATACCACCGGCCAACACCAGCGGTATCTGACCTTCCAGACCTGCGCTCTTGAGAAATTTCAGAACCTCGGGAACGGCAACTTCGAATTCAAAGCGCGTATCGTTCAAATCGGCCACCCTGGCAGCCCCCAGGTGGCCACCTGCCAACCTCGGATGCTCCATCACAATGGCATCGGGCAAACGGCCTTTTTTCTCCCATTTGCGAATCAGCAATTGCACACCACGCGCATCGGACAGGATGGGTACCAGCGCGGTGTCTGGAAAATCCTTGGCCAATTCCGGCAGGTCCAATGGCAAGCCAGCGCCCACCACAACGGCATCCGCGCCACTCTGAAGCGCTTGCATCACGTAGGCTTCGTAAGCGCTCAGTGCGCGCATCACGTTCACAGCCACCATGCCACGCCCTTGCGCGAGCGATCGCGCACGCACGATCTCACGGTCCAGCGCCACAAGATTGGCTGTGTCGATGCGCTCTCGCGCATCGGGCTCTTTGTCGAGGCGCGCTGTTTGAGCCATCAGGTCTGGATGCAGCCGCCTCAGATCAACCGCAGAGATGGTCCCCACCGCGCCCAAGCCAGCCACCGTTCCGGCCAGGGATCCTGCGGAAACGCAGACCCCCATGCCACCTTGCACCACAGGCAAGAGTTCTTTTTGCTTGAATGACCAGGGCCGCAAGCCATCGCTTCGTGCCAGGTTCAAGAATTGTTGTGCCAGCGATGTGCTGGCCGTAGATACATGCGCCATGAGTTCATCCAGGTTGGCCATCGGCACGTGGCCTTGTCAACAACGGCGTGTAACGCCACAAATACACCCCGAAAGCGACACTCCAGAGCACAGCGGCAAATTGCACTGCGACCAGCGTGTGTTGCGGCATCAGCAAGGGCACGCTGACGCGAATCGCCGCGGCCAGCATGACCAGCACATACATGCTCTCCTCTGCCCTGCCAGCGCGCAATGGCTGCCCCGTGTGACCCAGGGCCGTGCGGGTCATCATGCCCAGCGTGAGCATGCCCAGCAAACCCATCGTCAAGGCATGGGTTGCCGCACCAGGCATCCACCACTGCAATTGCGCCCCAGCGCGCAATGCCAAATGCACGGGCAACCAGAAATAAGCTGCATGCAGCACCCACACCAAAGCATTTCGGCGCGTGCCCCAGGGTTTCCACAGCAGCCAGCGAACCCCATGAACGGCCATCGTGAGAAACAACACCGCGGCCATGCCTGCCCCTTGCACACCCAGAGCATCGAGCCCGGCCAGCAGCAGCACAGATCCCAGGGCCAGTTGCTCAACCACGGTGTTTCTTGTAGCGCCCAGACCGGGCACACCGTTGTTGGAAAACATGGGCACCACACGCCCTGCCATCACTGCCACGATGAACAAAATCACATCCAGCGCCGTCGACAGCGTCTCGCCCGATGACGCCGCCAATACACCCGCTCTTTGCAAATGAAGCCAGGCCGTGAGACCGCCCATGATCACCAGCCAGCCAACGAAAAAATAATTGCGCCGATTCTTCACCGCGCTCAATACCTTCCAAAGTGCCCAGGCTGTGGCCCACGGAACCGCGACATTGACCACCAGCGAAGCCCACACCCAGGGCGACAAAGGCAACACGCGAGCCAGCAGCCACAAGATCGCCAAGGCCATCAAACTTTTGCCTGTGGGCGTGGGACGTCCCGTCCAGTTTCGACTGGCTGTCAGCAAAAAACCGATGACGATGGCCAGCGCGTAGCCAAAAATCATTTCATGGGCATGCCATGACGCAGCCTCGAATACCGGGTGCGCCAACCAGCCCGAGAATTGCAGCACCCATAACGGCACAGAGACTGCGGCCAGCAACGCAGCCAACAAATAAAAAGGACGAAACCCCAGGTTCCACAAACCCCAGCCCAGCGCAGGTACAGTTTTCTGCCCCCTTCTCTCGGAGAGGAAAGTGAGGGCGTCTTGTGGGGTGGGGTGTCGGGCCATGTCAGAACTTTTCTTGCTCGGGCAAGACTAGTTCTGACACGACAGTGTGGTTTTGCGCTGGATCAAAGCAGCAACCCTGCACGCACGTGTCAAAGAATTTTCAGCGCTGCCTTGATGACTTTGCGAATCACGGGATGGACTTCACCGGCACCCAGCAACGTTGCAGCCCAGGGCACCTGTGTGCGCACCACGGCACGTTCATGGCTGAAGGCCTTGAAACCGAAGTGCCCATGGGCACTGCCCATGCCGGAATGGTTGACGCCCCCAAAGGGCAGGTTGCCATGCAAAAACTGCAGCAACGCGTGGTTGACGCATGCCCCGCCCGACGAGGTCCGCGTCAGCACCTGGTCAATGTGTGCCGTGGTCTGGCTGTAAAGGTACAGCGCCAAGGGTTTGGGTCCGGCATTGACCCTGTCGATGACCTCATCCAGCGAGCGAAAGGTGATCACCGGCAACACCGGGCCAAAGATCTCCTCTTCCATGACGCGGCAACCTGCTGGCAAGTGGTCGAGCAAGGTCGGTTGAACAAAGCAGTCTTGCGCGGCCACGCGGCCACCCAACACCACCTGGGCACCTCGCGACTGCGCATCGTCCAGCAAGGCCTGAATGCGCGCCGTGTGGCGCGCGTTCACCATGTGCGCCAGATGCGGACTGGCCTGCTGCGCGGCCAGATCTGCGCCATAGGCCAGGTCCAGCACTTCTCGGCAACAATGCAGCCAGGCCTCTTTGACGCTTTCATGCACATAGACATGGTCGGGGGCGATACAGGTTTGCCCAGCATTCGTGAACTTGGCCCAGAGAATGTTGCGCGCGGCCAGGCGCAAATTGGCGCTTGCGTCCACGATCGAAGGGCTCTTGCCACCCAACTCCAAAGTGACGCTGGTCAGATTTTGAGCCGCAGCCGCCATCACCTGCTTGCCAATGGCCGGACTGCCCGTGAAAAAAACATGATCGAACGGCAAAGCCTGCAAAGCCTGCGCAACCTGGGCATCGCCTTCGAACACAGCCACCTCGTCTTCCGAGAAAACCTCGCGAACGACTTGCGCAATCAGCCCCGAAAGATGCGGCGTCAGCTCTGAAGGCTTGAGCATCACCGTGTTGCCCGCCGCGATGGCCGACACCAATGGCCCCAGGGTGAGGTTGACCGGGTAGTTGAACGGCCCGATGATCAGGCAACGCCCGCGTGGCACAGAATGCACGGTACTGCGCGTGCCCAGGGTGAGCAAGGTCGGGCGCACGCGCCGAGGCTTCATCCATTGCCTGAGGTGTCGAATGGCGGCATTGGCCTCCATGCACACAGGCAGAATTTCTCCCAGGTCCACTTCGCCGGGTGGCTTGTGAAAGTCCGCCTGCGCGGCCCGGTACCAATCTTCCGTGCGCGCAATCACCGCATCGCGCAACTGGCGAATCTTGGCAATCCGCTGACGTGCTGTCGAACTGCGCAGGCGCAACGCCGTCGCGGCTTGTCGCTCAAAGACATCGTGCATCCGGCTCATGTGGGTTTGTCGTTTTCAGCGTAGATCTTGCCACCAAATTTCAAAGCCGTGTGTTCGCGCTTTGACTGCAGCAGCGGATAAAACATTTGGTGATACCAGCGCTCCTGACCGAACAGCTGGTCATCGATCAGACCCACTTTGTCAGGATAGCGACGGGTGATGTGGGCACTTCCAAAAATCATGTCCCACACAAAGAGCAGGTTGCCGAAATTGCCTTTGTAGTGACCAATCCCATCCGCATTGCTGATGGCATGGTGGGCCCAATGCGTGGCCGGCGTGGAGATGGTGCGCTCCAGCACCCACATCAATGGGCGCAGAGCGGGAATGCGGTACAGGGCCTCATCCCAGCGCCAGGCGCAGTGCGCGCCCAAAATCACGAACAACTTGACGACCACATACAAGGCATACACCAGTCCACCCACTCCCAGGTACAACAGCACGCCGGCCAGCCACAACCCAGGCATCATCAGGTAATAAAAGAAATTGTTTCTGAAGGTGATGCGAATGCTCATGTACTCGGCCGAATGATGGGCACGGTGCAATGGCCACAGCAAAGGTGAATGCGACAGGCGATGCCACCAGTACTGCGACATGTCGTCCACCAGGATCAGCAAGCCGGCCATGGCCCACCAGGGCCACTCCGAGAGCACGCCTTTGTACTGCGGCGCCAACCAGTGCCCCAGCTTGTTGGTCACCAGCAGCGCCAGCGGTTGCGTGACGGCCAACAAACTCAGGAACATCAGCAACTCCAACTTGGTGTCGTTGGCTGTGGCATGCACCGTGTTTTTGTAACGGCGCGTGACCCACTCCATGGTGGCAAAACCCACGATCAGGCATACCACCAGCAGGTTCTGGATTTGGGAAGCATTCAAGGCTTGTCTCCTTCGGCGTTAACGCGTGAATTGATCCAATATGCCAACTCTTTGGTTGCCTTATTGGCGGTTAACGATTAAATTTTGATGCCTGCCCCCTCGTCCGACCAGAGTCCAACATGCCAATAATTGATCCATTCGTGCCAAAAAATCTGCCTGCCGAGTGGTTTCAGCCCAGTGTGCATTCGGTGTATTTCCAGATTTTTTCCGAAATGCTGGCCCTGCCTTTGTCGGCGGCGCAACGCGACAGCCTGGCGCAACCTCGACTGTTGCCACTGCTGGACTACCTGCCCATCTTTGATGCCACCCATGCGGTGCAGCGCCCGCACGTCGGACGGGCCTTGGGTTTGCAGTTGTCGATGGCCGCCCATGGGCCCATGGGGTTGGCCGCCATGACCAGCCACTCCATGGCGCAAGCCATGCAGACCATCGCCAAATATGCGCACATTCGCAATCGGCTGTTTGATTTCAGCTGTGAGCGCACATCAGGCATGGTGCGCCTGTTGATGCGACCGCGTATCCCTTTGGGCGACTACAGCGTGTTTGTGAAGAACGCCACCGTGTTTGCCAAATTCAGTATCTTGCGGGCCATGGTCCAGCCACGCGACGGGTTGCAAGGTGAAATTCTGCTGCCCTGGGCAGCCAGCACCGACACATCCGACACCCCAGAGGGACCACGCTGTCTGTATGACGCGCCCGTGCTGGGGTTTCAATTTCCAGAGGAAGTGGCAGACCAGGCCTCTGTGTTGTCAGACCCGCCCTTGCACCGCCACATCTGCCAGGCCGGCGATGAGGAGCTCGCACGCCTGCAAGGCAGCATCAGCGCCAAGGTGCGTCATTTCCTGCATTCGCAACAGCCTGTGTGGCCATCGGTGGACAAGGTGGCCGATGCCTTGTCCATGTCTCGCCGCACTTTGTTGAGAAAATTGGAAACAGAGCAAATCAGCTACCAGCAACTGCTGGACGAGGCCCGCAACGAATTGGCCTGCTGGTACCTGCGCCAGTCCCGCTTGCCGCTGAGCGACATCGCCGAAAAAATGGGGTTCAGCGATCAGACCAATTTCAGTCGCAGCTTCAAGCGCTGGAAAGGAGACACCCCCAAACGCTACCGTCAGCAGTTTCTGCAAAGCCTCCAGGGCTGAGCGACACCTTCATGCGTGGTTTGCCATTGAGAGCATGGCATGCAAAAGCACGTTCGCACCCGCTTCGACATCGTGCGGGCTGGCATCTTCGATTTCGTTGTGACTGATGCCGTCCGCGCATGGAATGAAAATCATGCCCGTGGGCGCCAGGCGCGCAGCATAGACAGCATCGTGTCCGGCACCTGACACGGTGGGCATGTGCGAATAACCCAACTGCTCAGCCGCCTGTGCAACCGCGTGCCGGCAATCCGGATGGAACACCGTCGCAGCAAAACTTGACACCAACTGCGTCTCAATCGCCATCCGGTGCTGCGCGGACATCTGCGCCGCCAATGCCAAGAACTCATCGGCCATGGCCTGCACCGCTTCGTCCGTGCTGTGCCGAAAGTCAATCGAAAACTTCACCTGCCCTGGAATCACGTTGCGACTGTTGGGGTGCACCTGCACCATGCCCACCGTCCCGCGCCCCTGCGGTGCATGGCGATGGGCAATGGCCACCACCGCTTGCATCAACTGCGCGGCCACCTGCAATGCATCGCGACGCAAGTCCATGGGCGTGGGACCGGCATGCGCTTCCATGCCCGTCACCGTGCAATCGAACCAGCGAATGCCCAGCACACCACTGACCACGCCAATCGTCACGCCAGCGTCTTCCAGCACCGGGCCTTGCTCGATGTGGGTTTCAAAATACGCCCCGATTGGCCGCTGCCCCGGGACCGTATCGCCCAGGTAGCCAATGCGCTGCAATTCGTCGCGCACTGTCAGGCCCTGTGTGTCGGTGGCTGCATACGCATGCGCCAGCGTGAAGGCTCCTGCAAAAACACCCGATCCCATCATCACCGGCACAAACCGTGAACCTTCTTCATTGGTCCAGACGGTCACCTCGATCGGCGCGTCGGTGGTAATCCGCGCATCGTTCAATGTGCGCACCACTTCCAAACCGGCGAGCACGCCATAGTTGCCATCAAACTTTCCCCCAGTGGGCTGCGTGTCGATGTGGCTGCCCGTCATGATGGGTGGCAAGTCCGGACGTCGTCCTTCACGGCGCATGAAAATGTTGCCAATCTGGTCGACCGTGACCGACATGCCCGCGTCACGCGCCCATGACACCACCCAATCCCGGCCCTGCCGGTCCAGATCGGTCAAGGTCAGGCGGCACACGCCGCCTTTGGGCGTCGCCCCGATTTGAGCCAGGTCCATCAACGATTGCCACAGACGCGCGCCGTTGACGCGCAGGTTGGGATGCTTCATGGGCGTGCTCTCCAAAGGCCAGGGACGACGGCAGATGCCGGGATCACGGATGAGGCTATCACATCAGGGGCGTCATACGCACGCCTGAAAAAAATCAGACCTTCAATCTGAACACATTTGAATGCATTCACAGATACGAGGGTTCCACGAATTAAATTCTATTGACTTAATTCGATCAAATCCGTTCAGGAATATTAAGGTTTAGTTTTCTTTTTTTGATCTAATCATTTGATAAAAATGCAAAATTCAAGCTGAGCGTGGCGCTCTGCTATTTGCATATCTGCTTTTGCCAGGAGTGCAAGCAAAGCTCACTTATTCGCCGATAAGGTTGCCCTTCTTTTGTGAGTGCTGGCGCCACATCCCCCACAACGCATCACCGAAATTTTTGGCGAATCGTGGAGAGTCATACAAGGAGGACTTTAGGGCAAGATTTCTGAGAGAGCTTCGCAGGGACGCGAGTCGATGAAGGTCAGATGCAAACTGAATTGCTTTATCAACATAGTCGCCAACATCAGACGCAACCCAATCATCTAATCCCGCATTATTTGCAATTGATGTGGCCGTGCTACTCAAGAAGCTATGACCTTTTAGAGCTAATACAGGTATCCCCATCCAATTTGCCTCAACACTGGTTGTTACACCTGGGAAGGGGAATGTATCCAATGCGATGTCTACTGCGTTGTAGGATGCAAGGTGCTCGATTCTTGTATTCACCACAGTCTTCAGAAGAATTCTGTCTGCATCAACACCGAAAGCAGCAAAACGTTTTTTAGTTTGAACGCATACGTTTGGGTCAGATAGCTGTTTGGCTTTTAGCAAGAGCTTGGAGTTTGGAAGTGCCTTAAGAATAAGTGACCAAACTTCAACGACCTTATTGTTCATCTTACTCAGATTATTAAAGCTGGCAAACGTGACGTATCCATTTGCAAGTGCGGGCAGAGTGCCAACTTCTATGGAATCGTGAGGCGTAGTCAGACACAGATAGCTCTCAGGCAGTCGCCAGACAGTTTCAGTGAATTGGTTTTCAAATTGCTCCGGTAGTGCATAGGCATCTCCGAGAACATAATCTATCTCAGGAACGCCCGTGGTCATCGGAAGACCCAGCCAGCTAACCTGAACTGGTGCGGGTTTGTGAGAAAACACTGCCAGTCGATTGTGCGCTGTATGACCTGAAAGGTCGAATAGGATATGAATTCCTTTTTGATGAATGACTGAAGCTGCATCTGCATCAGACATTCCATGAATTGGCACCCACTCCGCGCAAAGGGGGAGGAGTCGATTTGTTAAGTCATCTGTTGAGGACGTTGTTGGAAAGGCATATATTTCAAATTGAGTTTTATCAATATTTGCAATCAAGCCCTCTACAAAGTAACCCACAGAATGATTTCTGAAGTCTCCCGAAACAAATCCTACTCTTAATTTTTTCGTTCCTTCTGACGTGTTCCAGCAAGTAAATTTAGGAATTGAAGTTTCAGAAACTTTTGCCCCGAAATTTTTAGCCAGTTCGAGAGTATCTTGATGGTTTAGTGTGTCAAGGTAATTTAAATTCAGCAATAGACTATCATGCGCAACCAGAGATTGGGGAGCGATGCTCATAGCTCGGCGACAACTGGCTTCGCCTAATTCAAAATGACATATGGCAAAAAGAATATTTCCACGATTAGACCAAGCTTCAACATAGTCAGGCTTGATGCTAATGGCTTTATCGTAAGAGACTAAAGCTTCTTCGAATCGACCCAACTCGCCAAGAGTAACACCACGACTGTACCAGGCTTCTGCATAGTTAGGCTTCAATACGATCGCCTTGTCATAGCTAGCCAAGGCCTCCTCTAATTGCTTGAGTGCCTGCAATGCAACTCCACGATCGTTATAGGCTTCTGCGTGGTCAGGATTTAGTGCAATAGCTTTGTCATACGAAGCAACCGCCTCGGCGTATTCTTTTAATTCTCGAAGAGCGTTGCCACGGTTAGACCAAGCTTCAGCGAATTCAGAATTGATTTTTAATGCTCTGTCAAAAGAATTTAAAGCTTGCGGGAATGTCTTAAGATTTATTTGAGCGCACCCCAGATTGATCCAAGCTTCTGCATAATCAGGATTCAATTCAATTGCTTTTTGATAGGCAGTTAATGCCTCATCCGCTTTGTTCAAATTTGACAAACTTTTGCCGTAATTAAGCCATCTCTCCGGTGCATTTGGATCCATTTTTATGGCGTTCAAATGATATTTCAGGGCTCTGTCATCTTGCCCAATCTCAGAAAATGCCTTCGCGATATTGAAATTCAGATAGCTGTGATTTGGATCGATTTTAAGAGCTTGCCTGAAATAATCGAGTGCTTCTTGATGCCGATTCTTGATTCCTTTGATTACACCCAAAATATGCAGCGCATCAAAAATTTTGGGTTGCATCTTTAAAATTTGACTCAGCGCAGCTTCCGCCGCGTCGAAATTTTGAGTTTGAAAATCCTGTATGGCTTTAGCCATCATTTGATTGATTGGATGCTGCATAGAAAGCCAAACCTTGATGAAATATCTGAGTCGCCCAGGGAATCGAGATGGCTGTTCACTGAGGAGATGGCGTCCTGATCAGCCAAGAGTCCCACCGTTTTTATCCGAGCTCCGCGAACGTGCCGTTCGCATGGTACAGGAACAACGGGGAGTAACGTTTAATGAGCGCATGCTTGCCCGATGACCCTTGCTCATTCACGCTGGTTGATGTTCTCTGGCAAAAATGGACAGAGCGCACTTAGAAACGTGTCGACATACGTGTTGATTAGCCAGACAAACTGAGCCAGTGTTTGCAACCAATATTGAGCCACTGGTTTTTAAAGAATTGGCTTATTCGGTTGTGGATAAGTTTAGCTGTTCTGTGCTTTTACCCCCTTTCGTTTTGG
>JACCDX010300686.1_pt1 | contig 55155 bp, 49 predicted proteins | sample 7449681 | NCBI WGS metagenome assembly JACCDX01 (sample SAMN15323450, study PRJNA562643) | freshwater metagenome | isolation source: river surface water | place: USA:Blue River Watershed | collected 2017-08-18
ACCTGATGACGTGGACTCTATAAATGTTTTAAAAGAAGTAAGCGCAACCGAAAAGTATGGTAAAAAAGGAAAAAATGGGGTAATTGAAATTTTTCTGAAAAAGAAATAAAAAAACTAACCGATAGAGTTGATTTTCAAACGAACCAAGTGAACTCACGAAGTTATCAGTACCTACAATTATTGACTTCGTCCAGTTTCATTTCAGGCACCAGCTGAGTAAAAATTCATTTTAGAATAATTGCTAAAATCAAATCTAACTTAATCCTCCTTTTTAGGAGCAATTGTTTCGAGGTATTTTGTCGCCAATTCAGCCAACAAAAATTCAATAGAAGTGTAGTTTTTGGTTTCTAAAACCTTTGTGAATTTTGGGTTTTCAACGGCAAAAAACAAAAACCCTTTTACGTAAATCGTTGGAATGTGTAGGGTATTGACCAAATGATTTTGATCAAACATTGCTTCGAGTTGAGCTAAAAAAGTCTCTTTCTTTTCTACTTCCAATTCTTTTTTAAGCATAGCGGTTCGACCTGAAAAATAATTCAGTAGCGGGTCCAATCCCATTGGATTCAATCTACCCGAAGAAGCTGTTGCTAATTTGCGCTCTGCTGGGGTGTATTTTTTTATTCCGTTTGGGATAATCCCTAGGGCTTCTGCAGAGATATTCGGATAACGACGTACAACAACTTCTTTCAATTCGTTCATAATGGGTTTCATTTTTACAAAAAACAACGTGCTTTGAACATGCTCCTGGGTCAAAGCAACCTTAGTGGATTTAAATTGAACTGCCGATAAAAGTAAGGTATCGCCCACCGAAGCTTTTATAGAAAAATACCCTTGATTATCGGTTATCGAAGCGTTTTCGGTTTTTAGATTAATTACATAAATCCCTTCTAAATTAGTCATATCGGCATTGACTTTTCCATGGCATTCAACAGCAACGTTGCCTTGAGCAAAAAGTTGGGTGGTACACCAAAAAACTATAAAACAAATCAGTCGTATCATACATAAACTAATCCCTATCTCAGGAATAGATTACAAAAGTATTGGAGTGCCCTCCAAATTAATTACTAATGAGTTGGTAAAAATTTGTTAATTAAAAAACGGGATTATGTACCTTTACCCTACTATACAATAATTTTAAAGATGAAAAACATCCTATTAGCAAGCACCTCAACGGTATATGGAAGCGGCTTTTTAGACTACCTACTTCCTGAATTGGAGCAGCATTTTAAAGACTGTAACACCCTGCTTTTTATTCCGTATGCTCGTTCTGGCGGTATGACACACGAGGAATATACGGCTAAAGTGGCTTTGGCTTTTGCCAAAATTAACATTGCCGTAAAAGGAATTCATGAATTTGAAAATCCTGTAGAAGCCGTTCAAAATGCTGAAGGAATTTTTACTGGGGGAGGAAATACCTTTGTTTTGGTTTCCCAATTGTACAAAAATCAAGTAATGGATGTTTTGGCTGAAAAACTAAAAAGTGGAACGTCTTATTTAGGCACTAGCGCTGGTAGCAATATTGCAGGATTGACTATTCAAACGACTAACGATATGCCTATTGTGTACCCACCAAGTTTTCAAACACTGGGAATGATTCCGTTCAATTTGAATCCGCATTATATCGATTCCGATACCCCTTCAAATCACATGGGAGAAACCCGAGAAGCAAGAATCAAAGAATTTCACACCTTCAATTCCGTTCCTGTTTTAGGACTTCGTGAAGGAAGTTGGCTAGAAATCAAAGGAAATGCAATTACATTAAAAGGCAATCTCAAAGCGCGTCTTTTTAGACAAAATCAGCTACCTGAAGAACTAGAAAGCGGTGCCGATTTAAGTTTTATAAAATAAAAAAGCCGAAACAAAAGTTTCGGCTCTAAAGAGCGGAAGACGAGGCTCGAACTCGCGACAACCAGCTTGGAAGGCTGGAGCTCTACCAACTGAGCTACTTCCGCATGAAAAACAGTAAATAAAAAACCTCAAATTAAATTTGAGGCTTTAGAGCGGAAGACGAGGCTCGAACTCGCGACAACCAGCTTGGAAGGCTGGAGCTCTACCAACTGAGCTACTTCCGCATTTCAACGGTGCAAATATAAATAATAAGTTTTCATGATTGCAAGTTTTTTTCAAAAAAATAACAAACTTCTCTTTTAAGGAAACCAATACATGCACTCGATTTAATTCATAAATATTTTAGTATGAAATTATTATCTCTTTAATTTGTATTAAAATTTTGCTTTGAAAAACACCCATTCTATTCAAGAAATTACGGCAACACGTACTTATCCCGTAAGACAACTCGTCTTAAGAGCAGGTAAACCCATTGAAAGTTGCCATTTTGTGGGAGATGAATTACCCTCTACACATCATTTTGGGTATTTTACAGCAAACCAACTCCTAGGTGTCATCTCTCTTTTTGAAGCTGAAAATGTTACTTTTAGCGAACAAAAATCTTTTCAAATTAGAGGAATGGCAGTTTTAGAAAGCCATCAAAAGAAAGGCATTGGCGAGGCATTGGTTAGAGAAGCAGAAACCTTTTGTAAAAAGCTAAAAACTACATTAATTTGGTTCAATGCGCGAACTTCAGCGGTTGGATTTTATAAAAAAATGGGCTATGAAATATCGGGTTCTGAGTTTGAAATCAAAGAAGTTGGGCCTCATTTCTTGATGTCTAAAAAAATCTAAGAAGATAGGGATGACACTAATTTAGGATGGTAAATAAAAAGACAGGATTTGTCTTTAATCGTGCTAATAATTTCTTTAGATAAGGCAACTGGTACAGCTGGACATCCTTGACTTCTACCTAATCTTTTATTGTTTTTAACAAAAGAATTAGATACATAGTCTGCCGCATGCATCACCACTCCTCTATTTCTTGCGTTATCATTGATTCCTTTTTCAAGACCGTCTAATCGTAATGACAAACCATGTTTACCATTATACACTTCCCCTGTAGCGTAAAATCCTAAACTACTTTTAAAAGACTGCGCAGCATTCGAAAAGCTGGTGGGAAATTCTTCCCCTGTATTTCTTCCATGTGCCACTAAGGATTGAAACAAAATGGTTTTTGAGGCTAAATCTATTACCCAAAGGCGTTTCACATTAGACGACAAACTAAAATCAATCAAAGTCAAAATATCTTTTTTGATTATTCCCTTTTCTTTTAATTTATAAAACCCTTTCAAAGCTTGAGTAAAACTCGTCAAACTGGGCAATTCATACTGTTTAGTCTGTAAATCGGAATACAAAGCTATGGCTGTGCTTTCAGTAACTAAATTCGTTTTTTTACTAAATAAAAAAGATTTAAATTTTGTTGAAGTGGGATTGGCATTTAAATGCGATACAAAAGAAGAAAATAAGAAAAATGTAATTGTTAAAAATTGGGCAACCATAGTATTTTGTTAATGTATTGTTAGATTTGAGAATTACAAAGATACACTAAAAAACACGTCAATCAATTAAAAAACAACACTTTAACTTTATTTTTAACAGATTAAAACGGTTTAACACAACTTATCTTAAAATGAGGTAGGCATGTGTAACAAATTAAAATAATCAAGACTAATAATATGCAATCCAATTTTATTGACAAAATTACGTTGTACCAATTTAAACCTGCTAATTGCATCACCAAAATATGAAATCATTTTTCAACCTAGTTTTAAGTTTTATATGCTGTTTTGGCTATAGCCAAAAAAAATCGTTAACCACTCAATTTACAACGGAAAAAATTACCATTGATGGTAAATTTGACGAAATCGCCTGGTTAAAAGCCGATGTAGCTAAAGATTTCGTAATGTGGATGCCAGACAATGGAAAAGCAGAACCCAAAGAAACGCGTACCGAAGTCAGAGTAACATATGATAATGAAGCGGTCTATTTTGCCGCAACGATGTATGATAATGAACCTAATAAAATCTTAAAAGAATTAAGCCAAAGGGACAACTCTGGAACGGCAGATCGTGTAGGCGTTTTTATCAATGGATACAATGATGGCCAACAAGAATTTAGCTTTATTGTTGGGGCTTCTGGAGTTCAAGAAGATTTTCTTTTTACAGAAACTAATGGTGAAGACTCTTCTTGGAATGCTATTTGGGAAAGTAAAACCCAAATTACTGACTTTGGCTGGACAGCAGAAATCCGAATTCCGTATGCGGCATTACGATTTTCATCTGATAAAAAACAAACATGGGGTATCAATTTTATAAGAGATTTTAGAAGAGCGCGTACTTTTTATTCTTGGAATTTAATTGATAATAAAATTAATTCGAGAGGAAATCAAGAGGGTGTATTAAATGGAATTGAAAACATTACAACTCCTACTCGTTTGTTTTTAATTCCCTATTCATCATTTTATCTCAATTCAAATGCTACCCAAAAAACAAAAGGCGATTTAAAAGGCGGAGTCGACATTAAATACGGCATCAATGATGCTTTTACTTTAGATGCAATATTAGTCCCCGACTTTGGACAAACCACTTTTGATAATGTAATATTAAATCTTGGACCTTTTGAACAACAATTCAATGAAAATAGACCATTTTTCACAGAAGGAACGGAGCTTTTTAGTAAAGGTGATTTATTTTATTCTCGTAGAATTGGCGGAAGCCCAACTATTTATCCTGACTTATTTTCTAACGAATCGTTTACCGAATATCCTACAAAGGTCAATTTATTAAATGCATTAAAAATTTCAGGAAGAACAAAAAACGGTTTAGGAATTGGCGTTTTAAATGCTGTTACTGAAAAAACAGAAGCAACTATTACTAACGAAGAAACAGGTGCAACACGTAAAGCATTGTTAGAACCATTGGCCAATTATAACGTTATGGTTTTAGACCAACGTTTTGGAACGAATTCGTCCGTTTCATTTGTCAATACCAATGTGACACGAAATGGAAATGGACGTGATGGAAATGTTTCGGCGCTTTTATTTGACTTAAATACAAAGAAAAATACATACAATCTAACTGGCGATTATAAATATAGTGTTGTCAATGGTTTTGGAATAGATCATAAAAAAGGATACAGTTCGAGTATTGCTTTTGGAGAAACTAGTGGAAAATTCCAATATGGAGGAGGTGCTGAATATATATCCAAAGATTTTGATAAAGACGATATGGGAATTCAATTTCAAAGCAATTATCATTCTTTGTATTCCAACTGGAGTTACCGTATTTTAAGTCCTACCAAAACATTCAATATGTTTAATATTTACGTCAATCTCTATTCTGAATTTGACAATAGAAGTGGGCGAATTCAACAAGGAATAATGAATTTTAATTTGAATTCTATGACAAAAAAGAATAATTATTATGGTGGTGGTTTCAATGCAAGACCAATAAAAACATATGATTTTTATGAACCAAGAACCCCAAATCAATCCCGTTTTCTTGAAATCCCAGAAGTAATAAATGCCTATTTTTATTACTCTTCAAATTACAACAACCGTTTTGCTTTTGAATTTAATCCTTCCTATGGAATTGTAAATGAAAAAGGACGTATTAATTACGGACTATCCATTTCTCCTCGATACCGCTTTTCGGATCATTTTTCTTTAAATTTTAATTTCGACTTTAGTCAACAAAATAATAACATAGGTTATGTAGGGGACAATTCCGTTACAAATGAAATTTTTATGGGACGTAGAGATCGCTCCACATATATCAACACCTTGCAAGGAAAGTTCACCATTAATAGTGATATGAACTTTAATCTTTCTTTACGACATTATCTGAGCTACGCGACCTATAATCAATACTATAGCTTACAAAATAATGGTTCAATTGTACCTACATTCAATTATACAGAAAACAGCAATTCAAATTTTAACGCATGGAATTTAGATTTGTCGTATTCATGGTGGTTTGCGCCCGGTAGCCAAATTTCCATTTTATACCGAAACAACGCCGCATTGTTTGAAAACGAATTCAAACGAGATTTGGGAACTAACATTAGTAATGTAATTGATAAAGATATCTTAAACCATATTTTTTCGATAAGTGTTCGTTACTTTATCGACTACAACTCTTTAAAAAAATAAAAATTCCCATAAGATTCATTTATAAAACAAAAACGATTGTATTTGTTACTATTTGAATAATTGTGAATTGGAAGTATTCGGAGATTTTTAGAAATGCCTTATCTTTGCATAAAATAAATTCCGATGAACAAGAAAGTTATCCTTATGATTTTAGATGGTTGGGGAAAATCTCCTGACCCTAAAGTATCTGCAATAGACAATGCGAATATCCCTTTTATAAATAGTTTATATACAAAATACCCAAGTGCTCAATTGAGAACTGACGGTTTAAATGTTGGTTTGCCTGAAGGGCAAATGGGGAATTCAGAAGTAGGTCACATGAACCTTGGAGCTGGACGTATTGTATACCAAGATTTAGCCAAAATTAATTTAGCCGTAGCCAATAAAACGTTAGCCAAAGAGCAAGTGCTGATTGATGCTTTTAACTATGCTAAAACCAACAATAAAAAAGTACACTTTTTAGGTTTAGTTTCTGATGGTGGGGTACACTCACATACTTCTCATTTAAGAGGTTTGATCGATGCTTCACAAGAATACGGTCTAGACAAAGTATTCATTCACGCGTTTACTGACGGACGTGACGTAGATCCTAAATCAGGAAAAAAATACATTCAAGACTTACACGATTATATTGCGCCAACACCAGTGAAAATTGCCTCGGTAATTGGTCGTTACTACGCAATGGATCGAGACAAACGTTGGGAAAGAGTAAAATTAGCATACGATTTAGTGGTACATGGAACTGGAACTCCAACAAAAGATGTGGTAACTGCTATAGCAACCAGTTACGGAAACGATGTGACCGATGAATTTATTCAGCCACTTGTTGCTGTGGATGCTAACGACAAACCATTGGCAATAATTGAAGAAGACGATGTAGTTATCTTCTTCAACTTTAGAACCGATAGAGGTCGTGAATTGACCGAAGCGCTTTCGCAACAAGATTTTCACGAACAAAACATGCACAAATTGAATTTGTATTATGTAACGCTAACCAACTACGACGAAACCTACCAAAATGTAAAAGTGGTGTACAATAAAGATAACATCACAGAAACTTTAGGTGAGGTTTTAGAGAAAGCCAACAAAAAACAAATTCGTATTGCCGAAACTGAGAAATACCCACACGTGACATTTTTCTTTTCGGGCGGTAGAGAAACTCCTTTCGAGGGTGAAACTCGAATCTTAAGAAACTCACCTAAAGTGGCTACTTACGATTTGAAACCTGAAATGAGTGCTTACGAATTGAAAGACGCTTTGGTTCCTGAATTGAATAAAGGAGAAGTGGATTTTGTTTGTTTAAACTTCGCTAACGGAGACATGGTAGGGCACACCGGAATTATGGAAGCAGCTATCAAAGCCTGTGAAGCAGTAGATGTTTGTGTAAAAGAAGTGGTAGAAGCAGCTTTAGCCAATGACTATACTACCATCATCATTGCGGATCACGGAAACTGTGAAACTATGATTAATCCTGATGGATCACCTAATACAGCACACACTACGAATCCTGTGCCAATTATTTTAGTAGACAAAGATCTGAAAAAAATTAACGACGGTGTTTTAGGAGATATTGCTCCAACCATTTTAGAATTGATGGGCGTTGCACAACCTGCTGCTATGACGAGCCATTCTTTGTTGTAGAAATACAAATAAATATCCCATATAAGTTAAGCTGTTCCGTTTGGAACAGCTTTTTTTATAAATAAAAGTTAAAATTTTAATATTAATAGTAATACTATTATTTTTGCATAAAAATATAACATGTTATGCAAAACATACTTTCAAACATCATTATTGCAGTTAACGATAAACTGTATGTCAAAAACCCAGAAACATCTGATCTAGGAAAAAAAATAATTGAGCAGAGTATTGTATTGATTGATGAAATTGGATTTGAAAACTTCACTTTTAAAAAATTAGGAGAAAAAATAAATTCCAACGAAAGCTCTATATATCGCTATTTTGAAAGCAAACATAAATTAATGTTGTATCTATCTTCTTGGTATTGGGGCTGGATAGAATACAAACTCGTTTTTGCGACAAATAATGTTGAAGAGCCAATGCAACGATTGAAAAAAGCGATTACAATTGTTACTGAAAAAGTTGAAGATGACAATAGCACTTTACATATTAACGAATCTATACTGAATAATATTATCATCCAAGAATTCACCAAAACATTACTTACCAAAGAAGTTGATGAAGAAAACAAAGAGGGCTTTTTTATGGTTTATAAAAGAATAATAAACAGAATCGTTGCAATTATAACAGAAGTAAACCCAAACTATTCTTTCGCAAAAAGCTTAGCCTCTTGTATAGTGGAAGGAGCCTTACACCAACATTTTTTAAAAAACCATTTAAAAACGATCACCAACTGTACTGAGAAAAATTCTGTAACTGATTTCTATATTGATCTAGTAGAAAAAACTTTAAGATAAATTAATTATGAGCTTAACCCCATTACAACGATTTTACAATTTACTCAAACTTGACCGAAGGGATATTTACCAAATATTTTTCTATGCCATTTTTTCAGGTTTAGTAAGCCTGTCTTTGCCTTTAGGAATTCAAGCAATTATCAACCTCATCCAAGCGGGAAGAGTCAGTATTTCATGGATAGTCTTAGTGATTATAGTGGTGATTGGTGTAGCTCTTGTGGGAATTTTATCACTAATGCAATTGCGTATTACTGAAAATTTACAACAAAAAATATTTGTTCGCTCTTCTTTTGAATTCGGATATCGATTACCCAAAATAAAATTCGAAGAATTGTACAACCAATATCCTCCTGAATTAGCAAACCGTTTTTTTGATACACTAACGATCCAAAAAGGTACTTCTAAACTATTAATTGATTTTTCTACTGCATTACTACAGATTCTTTTTGGGATACTCTTACTTTCTCTATACCATCCGTTTTTCATCTTTTTTGGTATCCTTTTATCTATCTTACTGTTTTCTATTTTTCGATTTTCATACTATCCCGGATTATCATCAAGTTTAAAAGAATCAAAATACAAATACAAGGTGGTCAGTTGGCTACAAGAAATCGCAAGAAATAATTTCAGTTTCAGAAAACAAGAAAATTTTGAATACGCTCTCGAAAAAAACAACTCCCTAGTGACAGAGTATATTAATTATCGTGAAAAACATTTTAAAGTAATTAAAAGACAGTACACACAATTAATAATTTTTAAAGTAATTATCACAGCGAGTTTACTGCTTATTGGTGGTTATTTGGTATTAAACCAAAAAATGAATATTGGTCAATTTGTGGCTGCTGAAATCATTATTTTATTAGTACTTAGTTCTATTGAAAAAATAATTATTGGATTGGAAAGCCTATATGACGTTCTTACATCTGTGGAAAAAATAGGCCAAATCGCCGATTTAAAAATGGAAGATACAAGCGAAGCAGATGCTGATTATTGCTTTACAAACATCTCCATAACAACCGAAAACCTTCGATTCAAATACCCTGATTCAACAGATGATATTTTAAGCCAAATTAGCCTTCAAATTGAGCCTTCAGAAAAAATATACCTTGACGGAGTTAACGGCTCGGGTAAAACAACGCTTATTCGAATTCTTTCAGGGTTTATACAACCCTCTTCAGGTTCTTTTTTCATCAACGACGATACGTATAGAAAAATAGACTTATCTCAATATAGATCTCAAATTAGCATCATTACTCAAGGAGAGACTCCTTTTGAAGGCACTGTATTAGAGAACATTACTCTAAACAATCCTACTATTTCAAATGAAGATATAAAATGGGCTATAGAAAGTGTACAACTTGGAGATTATATTAAAACGTTACCAAATGGATTAGAGACTAAAATTTTCCCAGATGGTAGACAACTTTCGTCTTCCAATGCACAAAAAATCCTATTAGCGAGAAGTATTGCAAGCAAACCTAAAATACTTTTTTATGAAGACCCTTTGGACAAAATGGATGAAATTGCTGCCAAAGAGATTATTGATTTTATCACTAATCCTTCAAACAAATGGACGGTTATTGTATCTTCAAAAAACAATTATTGGAAAAAGAAATGCACCAGAAAAATTACTATGAACAATGGGCATATCATTGCCGATGTAAAACAATAACACTATGCTAAATATTTCGAAGAAAAATCCAATTGCTGAAAATATAGAAAAATACAGCACAGTACAGAATTTAACTAATAGACCTCATTATCAAATTTTAAACAAGATTATTCTCTATGTAGCACTTCTTGGAATTATAATCCTGTTCTTACCTTGGACTCAAAATATTTCAGGCTCTGGAGCAGTGACAACACTCAAACCAGATCAAAGACCACAAACCATTCATTCTGCTATTGCTGGAAGAATTGAAAAATGGTACGTAAAAGAGGGGGATTATGTAAAGAAAGGCGATACTATCCTATTTATCTCTGAAATAAAAGAAGATTATTTTGATCCTAATTTAGTTCAAAACACTAAAAATCAAGTAGATGCAAAATCTTTATCCTTAGCTTCGTATGGAGATAAAGTAACAACCCTTTCTAGCCAAATTAATGCAATTAACAATGAGAAAGGTCTAAAATTAGAACAAGCGCTAAATAAAATTCGTCAATCGATACTCAAAGTTAAAAGTGATAGTATGGATTTAGAGGCGACTAAAACACAAATAAAAATCGCAACAACACAATTCAATCGTTCGATAACATTAAACAAAGAAGGTTTAAAACCGTTAACAGATGTTGAAGAAAAAAGGCTAAAACTACAAGAAGTGGAAGTTAAAATAATTACGCAAGAAAACAAACTATTAGCGAGTAAAAACGATTTGATTAATTCTAAAATAGAAATCAACCGAATCAATGCTGAATATAGTGAAAAAGCTGCAAAAGCAAGAAGCGATCAATATACCGCAATTAGCAATCAATATGACACTCAGGCACAGGTAAATAAATTACAAAATCAATATGTAAACTACCAAATTCGTAATGGTATGTACTATATCAAAGCCCCTCAAGATGGCTATGTGAATAGAGCAATGCAATCGGGTATTGGAGAAATTATTAAAGAAGGTACCGAAATTGTAAGCATTATGCCTTCTCAATATGATATTGCTGTAGAGACATTTGTATCTCCCGCAGACCTGCCTTTAATCCATAAAGGTGAAAAAGTACGAATTTGGTTCGATGGATGGCCAACAATAGTTTTTTCTGGATGGCCCAATATGAGCTATGGTACTTTTGGTGGACAAATTGTAGCCATTGAAAAATATATAAGTCCTAACGGAAAGTTTAGAGTTTTGGTAGCACCTGATCCAAAAGAAGCTAAATGGCCAAAAGAAATCAGTATCGGTTCAGGAGCACAAACCTTGGCATTACTAGAAAATGTACCTATTTGGTTTGAATTATGGCGAACTCTGAACGGTTTTCCTCCTAACTATTACTCCCCAAAAGAAAGTAAAACCAAAGAAAAAAAATGATGAAAAAACTAATCGTAACTTTTCTGTTTTGCAGTTGTTTTTTATGGGGCCAAAACAGAAATTCTACAGAACTTACCTATAATGAGTTCTTAGGATATGTAAAGAAATACCACCCTTTAGTAAAAAATGCCAATCTAGAAATCAATATGGCACAAGCAAACTTAATGATTGCAAGAGGGGGATTTGATCCAAAAATTGAAGTTGATTATGATAAAAAGCAATTCAAAAACAAGGAATATTATTCCTTTTTTAACAGTAGTTTTAAAATTCCTACTTGGTATGGTATAGAACTGAAAGCGAGTTTTGACAACAGTGAGGGAATTTTTATTAATCCCGAAAATACGGTCCCAAATCAAGGGTTAACTTCTTTAGGAATAACAATCCCTATTGGACAAGGATTATTGATTAACCAACGAATGGCTGATGTAAGAAAAGCTAAAATTCAAATTCAATTAAGTCAAGTCGAACGCAAGTTGGAAGCGATCGAGGTTCTCTACAAGGCATCATTAGCCTATTTTAATTGGAAACGAAATTATAGTGAAGTAGAACTTTATTCCAGTTATTTAAAAAATGCCCAATTCCGCTATAATGGAATTTTATCTTTAATCAAAAATGGAGACAAACCAGCAATAGACAGTGTCGAAGCAGGAATTACAGTTAAAACAAGACAATGGAATTTAGAAGAAGCCAAATTAAAACTCACCAAGTCTAAACTAGAATTGGCTAATTTTTTATGGATTGACAATAACATTCCTTTAGAATTACAAGACACAATTGTTCCCGAAGAAAAATTAACCCAAACAATCCTAGAAACTTTAAACACAAATGAATTACTAATCCAAGATTTGCCTATCGAGAACCATCCTAAAATCAATGCTCTTCAAGGCAAACTTGCATTATTAGAGGTAGATAGGAAACTCAAAGCAAACAATTTATTACCAAAATTATATTTAGGATATCATTACTTATCAGAACCAAATTATTGGAATGAAACTAATTTTAATAACTATAAAATTGGGTTAAATTTTAAATTCCCTCTATTTTTAAGAAAAGAACGAGGTAGTTTACAATTATCCAAATTTAAGATTCAGGATGCAAAATTTACACTAGATTTTGAACGTATCCAGCTTACAAATAAAATCAAAGCACAACAAACCGAAATAAAATCAATTGAAAAACAATACCAAATAATTTTAGGACTAGTTAAAGACAATTTGCAAATGTTACAATCCGAAGATCGCCTATTTTCAATGGGAGAAAGTTCTATTTTTTTACTGAACTCTAGAGAGAATAATTTAGTAAACATTCAATTGTCGCAATTAGGATTAGAAAATCGATTTTTTAACTCCAATGCTGAATTATTCAAAATAATGGCAAATCCAGATTAATAGTGTTACTTTTGCATTCTTATTTTTAGAATATGATTATAGTAAAATCACGTGAAGAAATCGAATTAATGCGCGAAAGTGCTTTAATCGTATCCAAAACTTTAGGAATGATTGCTTCCGAAATCAAAGAAGGAGTCACTTCATTATACTTAGACAAACTAGCCGAAGAATTCATTCGTGATCACGGAGCAATCCCAAGTTTTTTAGGGCTATACGGATTTCCAAATTCACTTTGTATGAGTCCAAATACGCAAGTAGTACACGGAATTCCAAACAATACCCCTTTACAAAGTGGCGACATTATCTCAGTAGATTGTGGTGCTTTTAAAAACGGATTTCATGGCGATCATGCCTATACTTTTGAAGTGGGCGAAGTCGCTCCCGAAACTAAAAAATTATTACAAATCACTAAAGAATCATTGTACGTTGGAATTCGTGAATTTCGAGCAGGAAATCGTGTAGAAGATGTGGGTAATGCGATTCAAAAATATACCGAGGCTCATGGTTACGGAGTTGTTCGCGAGTTAGTAGGTCACGGTTTAGGACAAAAAATGCACGAAGAACCTGAAATGCCTAACTATGGTAAAAAAGGCCGCGGAAAATTATTTATAGAAGGAATGGTAGTTGCCATCGAGCCAATGATTAATTTGGGCACCAAAAATATCAAACAACACAAAGACGGTTGGACAATCACCACGGCTGACAACAAACCTTCTGCACATTTTGAACACGATGTAGCCTTAGTAGATGGAAAACCTGAATTGCTTTCGACTTTCAAATATATCTATGACGCCTTAGGAATTGTGAGTAATGAGGAAGATGAGTTTAGACAAAATCCACTAAATATATAATGAAAAAAATATTTAAATTCATTCTCAATACCATCCCACGCCCTGTCTTAATTCGATTGAGTATTGTGGCAAGGCCTATTTTAGCATTTTTATTAAAAGGAAACACATTCACCGACCCAATTGACGGAAAAAGTTTTAGAATGTTTTTGCCTTATGGTTATGGTACGCAAAGAAACAATGTGCTTTCGCCAAGTACACTATCGTTAGAAAGACACCGTTTATTATGGCTGTATTTACAAAATGAAACCGATTTTTTTACAGCAACTGAGAAAAAAAATGTACTCCATTTTGCACCAGAACAAGAATTTTACAAACGTTTCAAAAAGCAAAAAAACATTCAATACACCACTACCGATTTATTTTCGCCTCTAGCCGATGTAAAAGCAGATATTTGTAACCTGCCTTTTGAAGACAATCAATACGATGTGCTATTTTGTAATCATGTTTTGGAACATATTCCTGACGACACCAAAGCCATGCAAGAATTGTATCGCGTTTTAAAACCAGGAGGGATGGCCATTCTTCAAATTCCACAAGATTTAAATCGAGCTACTACTTTTTCTGACGATTCCATTACTGATGAAAAAGAACGCGCTGCGATTTTCGGACAATACGACCACGTTAGAGTATATGGACGTGATTATTTCGACAAATTGAGAAGTATAGGATTTACTGTAGTTGAAGAAGATTATACCAAAAAAATAAGTCCAGAATTAGTCACAAAATACTGTTTAGCACCTGGCGAAATTATACCGGTTTGTTTCAAATAAACAAAAGCTACTAATTGCTTATATTTACATTTCGTAATCCAATCAATTATGCTTCGTTATTTGTTTCAAACACTACTCCTTTTTGTATTTACTTTGGCAACAGCTCAAGTAGAAAAAGAAATAGTACCACCTTACAATATCAAGACCATTTCTTTTGTACAAAACAATCAAAATGTAGCACCTATTTTCCAACTAGGAGATGCATTTCAATTGCAATTTGACGATCTTTTTGGGAATGACGCTTCTTATTTTTACGAAATCATTCATTGTGACTACAACTGGAATTCCTCTGATTTACAAAAAAGAGAGTATTTACAGGGATTTGACAACCAACGTATTCAGGAATCTGCAAGTTCATTTAACTGCTTACAAATTTACACCCACTACCGATTAAATTTCCCTAATAGCAACACCCAACTAAAAATCAGCGGCAATTACATTCTGAAAATTTTAAATGAGGACAAAGAAGTCGTTTTCTCTAGAAAATTTGTTGTGTACGAAGATTTAGTCACTGTTCCTATCCAAGTCAAAAGAGCCAGAAACGTGACTAATTTAGATTCGAAACACAATTTAGAATTCACCATCAAATCCAATGTAATTAACTTTCAAAATCCGTTAAAAAACGTAAAAACAGTCTTGCTTCAAAATGGAAAATTCCAAACTGCAATCAGCAATATTGCACCGCAATACACAATGGGTAATGATTTGGTTTACAAATACGACACACCAACTCAATTTTGGGCTGGAAACGAATTTCTGTATTTTGACAACAAAGAAATTCGAGTAGCAAGCAACAACATCTCTCGAATTGATAGTCAAAAAGACATCTACAGCAGCTATTTATTTACCAATGAAGCACGCGCTAATTCCAATTATTACAACTGGCCAGATGTAAATGGCAACTTTGTAGTGCGCCGATTATTTGCTGAAAATAGTGAAATCGAAGCTGATTATTCTTGGATATATTTTAGTCTTTCAGCACCTCTATTTAGAAGTTCTGATGGCGCAATTTATGTAACGGGAATGTTTAATAATTATGCGCTCACGCCTGAAAATAAAATGGAGTACAATGCTGAAAAAGGGATTTATGAAAAAGCCATTTTAATCAAACAAGGATTTACCAATTTTGAATATTCAGCCGTAAAACCCAACGGAACTATTGATTTAGAAAATGCCATTGACGGTAATTTTTATCAAACGGAAAACGAATATACAGTTCTAGTTTATTACCGAGAAAACACCGATCGATACGACCATGTAATAGGTAAAGGAACCGCAACTTCCTTAAATATAATCAATTAAAAAACATTTTCCAATCAAATTGTTGAAGCAAAATCATTTTTTTGTAATTTTGTATCAATCGATTTGATTCTCAGTAACAATTTCTATGGTTTCTCAAATAACAAGAGGTATTAAAATTTCAGTTTTGACTAGTTTTGAAGGCACTTACTTCAAAAACTACCGAATCCATTTTGCCTTTAGTTATGAAATCAAAATCGAAAACCACAGTAAAGACTCAGTACAATTAGTTTCGCGTCATTGGGAAATTTTTGACTCATTGAACGAATTAGAAATCGTAGATGGTGAAGGTGTTATTGGTAAAAAACCAGTATTAAAGCCAGGTGAATTTTACACCTATAGTTCAGGCTGTTTGCTATCATCTCCTCACGGTGCGATGAAAGGTCATTTCAATATGATTAATTTTACCACAACCAAGACTTTTAAAGTAATTGTCCCTTCTTTTAGACTAAGCGCTCCTTTTGCTCTTAATTAAATTCATTGAATAAATTTTAATTTATTCCTCTCGATTATCTATTTTATTGAATTATCCTTTGTACTTTTGTGATAGTTTAAATTATTCGCAAGATTCAGAATAAATTTAATTATTGATTTTCTAATTCAAATCTGTTGTATCAACAGATTATTTAATACCATTATTATGCTAAAAGGATTTTTTAAAGTACCCAAAGCGGTAAACGAACCTGTTAAAGGGTACGCTCCAAATTCGGCTGAAAAAGCAGCTGTATTGGAAGCTTACAAAAAAATGTGGAATACCACTATCGACGTTCCATTGTATATCGGAAGCGAAGAAATCAGAACTGGAAATACCAGAACCATGTCGGCACCACACGACCACCAACACATTGTTGGGACCTACCATTTAGCTGAAAAATCACATGTAGAAAAAGCCATTGCAAATGCATTGGAATCAAGACAAGCTTGGGCTAACATGGCTTGGGAACAACGTGCTGCTATTTTCTTAAAAGCTGCCGAATTGATTGCCGGACCTTACAGAGCCAGAATCAATGCAGCCACGATGATTGCACAATCTAAAACAATTCATCAAGCCGAAATTGATGCGTCTTGTGAATTAATCGACTTTTTACGTTTCAACGTAGAATTCATGTCTCAAATATACAGTGACCAACCCACTTCGGACTCATCGGTTTGGAATCGTTTAGAATACAGACCTCTGGAAGGTTTTATCTACGCTATTACTCCTTTCAACTTTACAGCCATTGCAGCTAATTTACCGGCTAGTGCTGCCATGATGGGAAATGTTGTGGTTTGGAAACCAAGCGACAGTCAAGTTTTCTCTGCTAAAATTATTATCGACATTTTCAAAGAAGCGGGATTACCTGATGGTGTAATTAATGTAGTTTTTGGAGATGCGTTAATGGTAACAGATACTGTTTTGGCAAGTCGTGATTTTGCAGGAGTTCACTTTACAGGATCAACTCATGTTTTTAAAGATATTTGGGCTAAAATTGGAACAAACATTCACCACTATAAAACCTACCCAAGAATTGTTGGAGAAACAGGAGGAAAAGATTTTATCATTGCCCATCCTTCGGCGAATGTGAAACAAGTAGCTACAGGAATTGTTCGAGGTGCTTTTGAGTTCCAAGGACAAAAATGTTCTGCCGCTTCTAGAGCTTATATTCCAAAGAGTTTATGGCCAGCCGTAAAAGAACAAGTCATTACTGATGTAAAATCAATGAAGATGGGATCTCCAGAAGACTTCTCAAACTTCATCACTGCAGTAATTCACGAAGGTTCATTTGACAAATTAGCGAGTTATATTGACCAAGCTAAAAAAGATGCCGATGCTGAAATTATTGTGGGAGGAAATTACGATAAATCAAAAGGCTATTTTATTGAGCCAACGGTAATTGTAACTACTAATCCAAAATACACCACTATGGAAACCGAGCTTTTCGGTCCAGTAATCACCATTTATGTGTATGAAGATGCGCAATGGTCTGAAACCCTAAAATTAGTAGACACTACTTCTGAATATGCTTTGACGGGTGCTGTTTTCAGTACCAACCGTTATGCAATTGAAGAAGCAACTGTAGCACTTCAAAATGCAGCAGGAAACTTCTACATCAATGACAAACCAACAGGAGCTGTTGTAGGTCAACAACCTTTTGGTGGCGCTAGAGCTTCGGGAACGAATGACAAAGCAGGATCTGCCTTGAATTTATTGCGTTGGGCTTCGCCAAGAACTATTAAAGAAACTTTGGTAGCGCCAGAAGATTATAGATATCCGTTTTTAGGATAAGCCAATTTACGATATACGAAGTACGAGGTACGATTTAAGAAGTTCCAAGTAGAACATAAAAACCCACAAATTGAAATTCAATTTGTGGGTTTTTCAATTAATAATTGAGATTGCTTTGTTCCTCACAATGACTTAAATCGTAAATTTCAAAGGTAAATACACTACTTTCTTTGTCTCAAAGAATTCATCTTCAAAGTAATCAGCTAAGTCGTACAAGGTCGCTTTAGGAAAGTCTTTCAATTCTTCGGTTAAGTCGCCACCTTTGAGGTAAAGAATACCATTTTTCAGTTCGTGTTTATGTTGTTTTTTAATTTTGGTTTTCACCCAAGAAACAAAATCAGGCATATTGGTTACCGCCCGACTAACGATAAAATCGAAATCACCTTTTACATTTTCGGCACGAATTTGTTCTGCTTTCACATTTTTCAAACCCAAAGCATCTGCCACTGCTTGAACTACTTTTATTTTTTTAGCAATCACATCAATCAAATAAAAACGAGTTTCTGGAAAAAGTATCGCTAACGGAATACCTGGAAATCCGCCTCCTGTTCCTACATCCAACACAAAAGTACCTGGTTCAAAAGACTGAATTTTTGCAATTCCTAAGGAGTGTAAAACGTGTTTAGTATATAATGCATCAATATCTTTTCGAGATATGACATTAATTTTTTCGTTCCAATCGTGGTATAATACATCTAACTGACGGAATTGCTCTTTTTGAACTTCAGTTAAATTTGGGAAATGCTTCAGAATTGCTTCCATTTTAAAAATTTTTAACAAAAGTACTCTTTTTAGATTGGAAATAGTAGTTCATTTTTGCACATCGAAAATTTTTAATAAGTATCTTTGTAGATTATTACACAAGTTTATGAAAAACACCGCTCCAACATTTGCAAAGCAAGACGATCTAAAATTTTTTAGAACATTAAACTCGCGGGTCAATACGTATTTCAAAGAAAACAATCTTGACAAAACCGGAAACTGGAAATTGCATCTCAAAGCAGTTGTAATGTTCTCCATTTTCTTGACACCGTATTTCTTCTTATTGGCTATGGACATGCCTTTTTGGACGTATTTGTTACTGAACCTAATCATAGGTGTAGGTATGGCTGGCGTAGGAATGAATGTAATGCACGATGGTAATCACGGCGCTTATTCCAACAAATCTTGGGTCAACAAATTCATGGGAGGTAGTATTTACATCCTTGCTGGAAATGTGTACAATTGGCAAGTACAACACAATGTGTTACACCACACATACACCAATATTTTAGGGCATGATGAAGATTTAGAAGCAGGACGAATTTTACGTTTTTCTAAAACTGCGAAATGGTATAGCTACCATAAATTCCAACATTATTATTCCGTTTTCCTATATGGTTTATTGACTTTCAATTGGGCAATCACTACTGATTTTCTTCAAATGAAACGCTATTTAAAACGCAATTTGTCGTATGGCGAATTCAAAAAACCAGCTATTCGTTGGACCACCTTAATCATTACCAAAGTTATTTATTTCTCTATTTGGTTAGTAATTCCAATGGTGTTAGGTATCACTTGGTGGAAAGTGATTTTAGGCTTTCTGGTAATGCATTATACCGCTGGATTGATTTTGAGTGTCGTATTCCAATTGGCACATGTGGTTGATGAAACAGCAAATCCAGTTCCAAATGAAGAAGGCGAAATAGAAAACACTTGGGCCATTCACCAATTATATACCACGGCTAATTTTGCTCCTAAAAATTGGTTAGTAAATTATTACACCGGTGGTTTAAATCACCAAATCGAACACCATATTTTTCCGAATATTTCTCACGTGCATTATGATAAAATTGCCGAGTTTGTCAAACAAACCGCAAAAGAGTGTAATCTTCCGTATCATGAGTTTAAAACCACTCGAGAAGCCATTCTATCGCATTTTACACATTTGAAAAATTTAGGAATGAAACCCGAATTAAGTGCATAAAAACAAATACTAACTATACCTAATTCGACAACTACGAATTAGACCATTCAATACAATAGAAAATGAGCAATCCACTTTCAGACAGAATTAACAACTTAGCTACATCACAAACATTAGCAATGGCCGCTTTAGCCAGAGAATTAAAAGCACAAGGAAAAGACATTATCAGTTTAAGCTTAGGCGAACCCGATTTCAATACGCCAGACTTCATTAAAGAAGCAGCTAAAAAAGCGATTGACGAAAATTATAGCACCTACTCTCCAGTAGATGGATATGCCGAATTGAAAGAAGCAATTTGCAGAAAATTCAAAAGAGACAACGATTTGGATTACAAACCATCACAAATTGTAGTTTCGACAGGAGCAAAACAATCATTATATAACATTGCTCAAGTAATGTTAAACGACGGTGACGAGGTAATTTTACCAGCACCGTATTGGGTTTCTTATTTCGAAATCGTGAAACTTTCAGGAGGAGTTCCTGTAGAAGTTCCAACTTCTGTTGAGTCTGATTTCAAAATCACACCAGCACAATTAGAAGCAGCAATCACACCAAAAACAAAAATGATTTGGTTCAGTTCACCTTGTAATCCAAGTGGTTCCGTATATAGCCGTGAAGAATTAACCGCTTTAGCTAAAGTGTTAGAGAAATATCCTAACATTTATGTAGTCGCTGACGAAATCTACGAACACATTAATTTTTCTGGAACTTTTTGCAGTATTGCCTCTATTCCAGGCATGTTAGAAAAAACGATTACTGTAAATGGAGTTGCCAAAGCATTCGCCATGACAGGATATAGAATTGGATACATTGGCGCACCAGAATTCATCGCCAAAGCCTGTACTAAAATTCAAGGACAAGTAACTAGTGGAGCTAACTCTGTGGCTCAACGCGCTACTATTACTGCAGTAGATGCTGATCCATCCGTTTTAAAACACATGGTGGATGCTTTCCATAGCCGTAGAGATTTAGTAGTGGGATTAATCAAAGAGATTCCAGGTATGAAAATCAACGTTCCAGAAGGGGCTTTTTATGTATTCCCAGACGTTTCTTCTTTCTTTGGAAAAACCTTGAAAGGAACTGAAATTAAAGATGCTAACGATTTCTCTATGTATCTTTTAGCCGAAGCCAATGTAGCTACCGTAACGGGTGACGCTTTTGGAAATCCAAACTGTATCCGTTTCTCTTATGCTACTAGCGATGATATTTTAAGAGAAGCTTTACGCCGAATCAAAGAAGCAGTTTCATAAAACACTTTTTATAAAAACTCTGAAAGCCTCAAGGAAACTTGGGGCTTTTTTATATTTTTATACCCAATCTAATAAAATCATTATGCTCACTCACTCCCACCCTAAACTTCCGATGCGAAACAAAGCCATAACCAAAGATTTCTATTGTAACCAATTGGGCTTTAAAGTTTTCGGTAGTGCTGACTTTGAGAGCTATTTAATGTTGCAAAAAGACGAAATTCAATTGCATTTTTTTGAATTTTCCAATCTAAATCCATTGGAAAATTACGGACAAGTCTACATCCGAACCAAAAATATAGAAGACATATACAATCATTTTATGGCGAACAATGTAGCCATTCATCCAGCAGGACAGCTAGAAACCAAACCTTGGAAACAAAAAGAATTTTCTCTCCTCGACCCCGATCATAATCTATTGACTTTTGGAGAAAGTATTTGATTTAGTAAATAGTTTAAAGCAACCATAAACATTAAAGCCAACATAGAAACTTTTTGTGAAAATCTCAATAATTTATGAGAACTTTGCAAACCAATTTCCCTAAAAAGAAATCCCTCTTATAATGAAAAAGAAAATAGAAATATTAGCACCTGCTAAAGACTTATTGCACGGTATGGCAGCCATCAATAGTGGTGCTGACGCTGTATATATAGGAGCTCCACAATTTGGTGCGCGTTCCAATGCACACAATTCTATGGAAGATGTAGCGGCTTTGGTACAATATGCCCATTTGTACCACGCCCAAGTTTTTGTGGTAATCAACACCATTTTATACGACAACGAACTCGAAACCTGTCGCCAAATGATTTGGGAATTGTACCACATTGGCGTCGATGCCTTGATTATTCAAGACATGGCTATTATGGAAATGGAGCTACCTGCTATTGTGTTACATGCCAGTACCCAAGCCAATAACCGAGACCCTAAAAACATTAAATTCCTTGCCGATGCAGGTATCAAACGTGTAGTTTTAGCGCGGGAATTGAACTTACACCAAATCAAAGAAATCAGCGAAGCCACTGATGTAGAATTAGAATTTTTTGTAACAGGAGCTTTATGCGTAGCATTCAGCGGGAATTGTTATATGAGTGTGGCCAATGGCGAACGTTCTGCCAACCGTGGTTCGTGTGCCCAAAACTGCCGTTTACCGTACAATTTAATTGACGGACACGGAGACATTTTAATTAAAAACAGCCACTTGCTTTCCATAAAGGATTTTGATGTGACTGACCAAATCCCCAACTTGATTGAAGCTGGAATTGTTTCCTTCAAAATTGAAGGCCGATTGAAAGATATGGTCTATGTGAAAAACAATGTTTCGTTCCTAAGAAAGAAGCTTGATTCTTTTTTGGAACAAAACCCAAATTATACCAAAGCCTCTTCGGGTAAATGTACCTTCACGTTTGATTCTGAACTAAACCGTACCTTCAATAGAGGTTATACCGATTATTTTGTAAACGAAAGATACCAATCCATTGGCTCTTGGGAAAGTCCAAAATCCAAAGGGCAGTACATTGGCAAACTCATCAAAACTATTGGCAATTCGTACGAAATCGAAAACGGACATTTACTCAACAATGGAGATGGTTTGTGTTTTATTAACGAAAACAACGAAGCTGACGGAATTTATGTAAACAAAGCCGAAAACGGTATCATTTACCCAAATGTGCTGAAGGAAATCAAGGACGGAACCTTCATTTATCGCAACAACGATGCAGCTTTTATCAAAATTGTGGAGCGTGAGGACAGTGCTGTGAGAAAAATTGGCACTACATTACATCTTACCGAAAATGAAACTGGTTTTGAACTCATTGCCACCGACGAAGACGGTTACATAAGTAAAGTCCATTTGGAACACACCAAAGAAACCACCAAAAATAATTTATCCATTGCAGACAATATCAAAACACAGTTAGCTAAAACGGGTTTTACACCTTACACTGCTGACGAAATCACGATTCAGTTTTCAGAAAATTGGTTTTTACCGATTTCAAAAGTCAACGAAATGCGTCGCACCGTATACGAACAACTAACCGAAATTCGTTTAGCCAATTACAAACGAGAGGAACATCAAATCGTAAAAACCAATCATCCGTTTCCAGTGGATCAATTGGATTTCACGTATAATGTTTCCAATAAATTGGCTCGAAAATTCTACGAACGTCACGGCGTTACCGAAATTGAAAAAGCCTTTGAATTGCAATGGGATCCGGGGAAATCTCGTGTGATGACCACCAAATATTGCATCAAATACGAACTCGAAAAATGTCCAAAATACCATAAAGACACGTTAGGAGTTAAGGTAAAAGAACCATTAGTTTTAAAACAAGGCGAATTAGAATACAAACTCAAATTCAATTGCAAACCTTGTGAAATGGAAATCTGGGAAAAAGATGCCGAATTTGAAATTGAAGACGAAGATTAATATCTAAAATACTTACGATGAAAAAAGTACTCTTTTTATTACTCCTGTTAAGCAGTATTTCAATTTTGGCACAAGACAAAAAAGCAACATCTAAAATTCAAATTGTAGAAGCCTCTTGTGGGCAATGCCAATTTGGAATGGAAGGCAAAAGTTGTGACTTAGCTGTTCGAATTGATGGCGAACCTTATTTTGTAGAAGGCACTTCTATTGATGCCCACGGAGATGCTCACGCCAAAGATGGTTTTTGTGCAAGCATTCGCAAAGCAGAAGTAATTGGAACATTGAAAAACAACAAATTTGTCGTAACTTACTTTAAATTACTTCCTTTAGTAACTGACAAAAAATAATGATTCCAATTTTAGAGAATATTGCCAAATATGTAACCCTCACTGCTGAGGAACAGGAATTATTTTTATCTAAAATTGAAATCAGAAAATACAAATCCAAAACCGTTTTATTGCATGCTGGCGAAATAGCAACATATACGTATTTTGTAAATTCAGGCATCCTACGAAGTTTTTCCATCAATAATAACATTATGGAACACATTTTACATTTTGCTTGTGAACGTTGGTGGATTGGAGATATGTATAGTTATATTGCTCAAAAACCCGGCAATCTGTTTATTGAAGTAATCGAAGATGCTGAAGTTGTACTCATTTCAAAGGAAAAGCAAAATCAATTGTACTTAGAAATCCCAAAATTAGAACGCTTTTTTAGAATTCTCTCCGAAAATTCATTAGTAGCACATCAAGAACGATTATTAGATAATTTAAGCTTAACTGCCGAAGAACGTTTTGAAAAATTGTGTGAAAAATACCCGAGTTTAATTCAACGCCTACCACAAAAACACATCGCCTCTTACATTGGGGTAACTCCTGAATTTTTCAGTAAAATGAAAGCCCGATTATTGAAAAAATAATTTCTTAATCTAGGTTAAGTACACTCAATGCATTTAGGAAGTAAATTTGTATCTATAAATAATCTATAAAAATACACGATATGAAAAATACAGTTTTACATAAAGCAGATTCAAGAGGTCATGCTGATCATGGTTGGTTAAATGCTTATCACAGTTTTAGTTTTGCCAGTTGGTACAACCCAGAACGCATACAATTTGGAATGTTACGCGTTTTAAATGATGACACTGTTGCTGCTGGAATGGGCTTTGGTACACATCCGCACGATAATATGGAAATCATCACGATTCCATTAGAAGGCGATTTGGCACACAAAGACAGCATGGGTAATTCGTCTACCATCAAAACAGGCGATGTACAAGTGATGAGTGCCGGAACTGGAATTCAACACAGTGAATTCAATCCGAATCACAATCAACACACGAAGCTATTCCAAATTTGGTTGTTCCCAAAATACAGAAATGTGGAGCCGCGTTACCAACAAATTACTTTAGATACCGCTAAGCAAAAAAATAATTTCGCTCAAATTTTATCGCCAAATCCAGATGATGAAGGCGTATGGATTCATCAAGATGCTTGGTTTTACTTGAGTGACTTTGACAAAGACTTGTCTAAAAAATTGGCACTAAAAAAAGAAGGGAATGGTTTTTACATCATGAACATTGAAGGCGAGATCGAGGTAAATGGAGAAAAACTAGAAAAAAGAGACGCTATTGGAGTTTGGGAGACCAATGAGATTGAAATCAAAGCCAATACCAATGCGCGATTTTTAGTAATGGAAATACCAATGGAACAATAATTCCTATTCCATTTGTTCCATTCAGTTAAAATAGAATAAAATGACAAAAAAAATTATAGCATTTGGAGCTTCTTCAAGTAAGCATTCGATCAATAAACAATTTGCAACTTATACTGCAAATCAATTTAAGAATGCCTCAATTGAAATTTTGGACTTAAACAATTATGAAATGCCCATTTTCTCAGTTGATAGAGAATCTGAAACTGGAATTCCTAAACAAGCTCAAGATTTTTACACTAAACTTGGAACAGCAGATTTCATCGTAATCTCATTTGCCGAACACAATGGGGCTTATTCAACTGCATTTAAAAATATTTTGGATTGGACATCAAGAATTGATGCTAAAACATTTCAAGAAAAACCGGTTCTTTTACTTTCAACTTCGCCTGGACCAAGAGGTGGGAGTTCTGTATTAGAAATAGCAAAAAATCGATTCCCATTTCAAGGAGCCATAATAAATGGTAGTTTCTCGTTACCTAGTTTTAATGATAATTTTGATAGTGTTAATGGAATTACCAATGTTGATTTAAAAAATCAATTATTGGGTATTGTAAATTCAATCCAATTATAATAAAAGTATTATTTTTGCTGGAGTTTGTGGGGAAAAACTACAAAACAATGAATCAAAATATAACCATAACGAAATGAAAGCATACGTATTTCCTGGTCAAGGAGCACAATTTACTGGAATGGGGAAAGATCTTTATGATAATTCGCCTTTGGCAAAAGAATTGTTTGAAAAAGCAAATGATATTTTAGGCTTCCGCATCACAGACATCATGTTTGAAGGAACCGCTGAAGAATTGAAAGAAACTAAAGTAACACAACCTGCGGTTTTTTTACATTCTGTTATTTTAGCCAAAACCTTAGCAGATTTTAAACCAGAAATGGTAGCTGGTCACTCTCTTGGGGAATTTTCTGCTTTAGTAGCGAATGGCACTTTGTCTTTTGAAGACGGACTACAATTAGTTTCTCAACGTGCATTGGCTATGCAAAAAGCGTGTGAAATTACTCCATCAACCATGGCGGCAGTTCTAAATTTAGAAGATACAATCGTGGAAGATATTTGCGCTTCAATTGATGGCGTAGTTGTAGCTGCTAATTACAACTGTCCTGGACAATTAGTAATTTCTGGCGAATACAAAGCGGTGGAGTTAGCTTGTGAAAAAATGAAAGAAGCAGGAGCAAAACGGGCCTTAATCTTACCTGTTGGTGGTGCTTTTCACTCTCCAATGATGGAGCCAGCAAGAGAAGAATTAGCTGCAGCTATTGAAGCTACTATTTTCTCTACTCCTATTTGCCCTGTATATCAAAACGTAACGGCAAGTGCTGTTTCTGACCCAGCTGAAATCAAGAAGAATCTAATCATTCAGTTAACCGCTCCTGTAAAATGGACACAATCCGTACAACAAATGATTAAAGATGGTGCAACAAGCTTTACTGAAGTTGGCCCTGGAAAAGTTTTAGCTGGTCTAATTGGAAAAATTGACAAAGAAGCAATTACTGCTAATGCGTAAATAAAATGTGTTCAAAAATAAAAATCCCAAACTACTCGTTTGGGATTTTTATTTTAATTGAACTAAGAATATGATTAACTTCTAATTTTTTGCTCCCATTTCCATGCGCTAGCCATAGCTTCTTCAAGAGTGGATTGTGCTTTCCAGCCCAAAATGGTATTTGCTTTATCCGTATTAGCATAAGCCTCTGTAATATCTCCTTCTCTACGCGCTACAATTTTATAAGGCAATTTTTGTCCGCTTACTTTTTCAAAAGCATGAATCACTTCCAAAACAGAACTTCCTTTACCCGTTCCTAAGTTAAACGTTTCAACTTTGGCTTGATTCTTCTTATTCAACAAACGTTGCATCGCAATAACGTGGGCCTTTGCCAAATCGACTACGTGAATATAATCACGAATTGCAGTACCATCTGGAGTTGGGTAATCATCGCCATAGACTGACAATTCTTGACGTAATCCTATTCCAGTTTGTGCAATAAACGGCACTAAATTTTGTGGAACTCCTAACGGTAACTCCCCTATTTCAGCAGAAGAATGGGCCCCTATCGGATTAAAATAACGCAATAAAATAGCATTGATATTGGTTACTTTAGCAGTATCTGTGATAATTTCTTCACCAATTTGTTTCGTGTTGCCGTAAGGAGACATCGCAGTTTGAACAGACGAATCTTCAGTAATAGGCATTTTTTCGGCTTGACCGTAAACCGTACAAGACGAACTAAAAATAAAATTAGCAGTTGGTTTTTGTTGTAACTCTTGTAAAAGATACACTAATGCATTAATGTTATTTTCATAATACAACAATGGATTCCCGACACTTTCCCCTACCGCTTTTGATGCCGCAAAATGAATCACGCCATCAATATCTGAATGTCTTTTAAAAAAATCGTGTACTTTTAGTTTATCACGTAAATCTAATTTTTCAAAAGCAGGCACTTTTCCTGTTATATTTTGGATCCCATCTAAAACTGCCAAAGAAGTATTAGATAAATCATCAATAACTATTACTTCAAAACCTTCATTTTGAAGTTCGACAACCGTATGAGAACCTATAAACCCTAAACCTCCTGTTACTAGTATTTTCAATTGATTTTTTTAGGTTAAATTATTTATTTAAAAATTCTAAAACACTATCTGTGATGAATTGAATTTGCTCATTATCTAATTCTGTATGCATGGGCAACGAAATCACTTCTTGTACTAATTGATTCGTCACTGGAAAGTCTTCTACTTTGTAACGTGCGTCTGCATAGGCTTTTTGACTGTGCAATGGAATTGGATAATAGATTGCGCATGGAATTCCCTTGTCTAATAAGTGTTGCATCAATCCATTTCTATCGGCATCAACAATTCTCAACGTATATTGATGAAAAACATGGCAATCACAAATTTCACAAATGCTTGGCGCAATGATATTTTTATGTCCCTCTAATGCCGCAGTGTATTTTCTAGCTGCGTTTTGTCTGGCTTTATTGTACTGATCTAACAATGGTAATTTGGCGTTCAAAACAGCTGCTTGAATACTATCTAAACGAGAATTAACTCCCACTACATCGTGATGGTATCTTTCGTACATCCCGTGATTAACAATTCCGCGAAGGGTATGTGCTAAAGCATCATCATTAGTAAAAATAGCACCTCCATCTCCATAACAACCTAAATTTTTAGAAGGAAAGAAAGAAGTGGCTCCCACATGACCTATCGTTCCTGCTTTCTTTTTAGTCCCATCCGAAAATTTACAATTGGCACCAATCGCCTGTGCATTATCTTCAATTACATACAAATTATGTTCTTTGGCCAAAGCCATAATCGCTTCCATATTGGCAGCGCGACCAAACAAATGAACGGGTACAATAGCTTTTGTTTTTGGAGTTATTGCTTTTCTAATTTTGTCAATATTGATGTTCATGTTATGCATATCCACATCGACCAAAACAGGCGTCAATTGCAACAACGCTATTACTTCAACGGTAGCTGCAAAAGTAAAATCAGCCGTAATCACCTCATCTCCGGGCTGTAATCCTAATCCCATCATTGCAATTTGGAGCGCATCAGTCCCATTAGCACAAGGAATAACGTGTTTCACGTCTAAATAAGCTTCCAACGATTTTTGAAATGAATGAACTTGAGGGCCATTGATATAGGCATTTGTATCTAAAACTTCTTGAATAGAAGTATTAACTGTCTCTTTTATTGCATCGTATTGACCTTTCAAGTCAACCATTTGTATTTTTTTCATTTACTTTTTGTTTAATGATTGGAAGATTTTCAATTTAAAATTCCAACTAAAGTGAGTCCATTCGTAAAACGAAAAACAAAAATAGGTATTTAATGAGTTCTAACCAATCAAAATAAAATAAAGAAACTGTATTTTAGCAGCAAAATATCGGGTATGCGTTTTATTTATACTATAATTGTTTCAATAGCAGGAGTATTACTGCAACTTATTGCACTATTTGTACCAAAAATCAAACTTTTTGTTACAGGAAGACAAGACGTGTTTTTAACCTTAAAAACCAAAATCAACCCTAATGACAAAACGATTTGGTTTCATGCTGCTTCGTTAGGAGAATACGAACAGGGATTGCCAGTTATTGAAAAAATCAAAGTAAAATACCCCGACCATAAAATCATTGTTAGTTTTTTCTCTCCGTCTGGCTATGAAGTGCGCAAAAACAACACCGTAGCAGACGCAACTATTTATTTACCTTTAGACACTATTAAAAACGCTAAAAAATTCATTCAGTTAGCTCATCCTGACTTGGTGTTCTTTATTAAATATGAATTTTGGCCTAATTATTTGAACGAACTTAAAAAACAACACATACCAACTTACTTGATTTCAGGAATTTTTAGAGAAAAACAGGCTTTCTTTAAATGGTATGGAGGATTTTACAAAAAAGCATTGGAGGCATTTACTCACTTCTTTGTTCAAAACGAAAGTTCATTACAATTACTCCATCAACTAGGGAAACAAAATGCTATTATTTCAGGAGATACTCGTTTTGACAGAGTAGCAAGCATTTTAGAAAAAGACAACAGCCTCGATTTTATTGCTGCATTTAAAAACGGAAAAACAACCATCGTTGCAGGAAGTTCTTGGCCAAAAGACGAAGAATTAATACTAAATTTCATTAATTCAAGTACTGCTGACTGCAAATTTATAATCGCACCACACAACATTAAATTGGAACAAATCCAGCTATTAAAAAATAATTGCACCAAAAAAGTACTTTTGTTTTCAGAAAAAGAAAACAAAAATAGTGCAGACTACGAGGTGTTTATCATAGACACAATAGGAATCCTGACCAAAATATACAGTTATGCGGATATTGCTTATGTTGGAGGCGGATTTGGACATCCTGGAGTTCATAACATCTTAGAACCTGCTACTTTTGGCATACCAATAGTAATTGGCCCCAACTACTCACATTTTGCTGAAGCTACCAACTTAGTAAACTTGAAAGGATGTATATCCATCAAAAATCAAGAAGAATTAAATTTAAATTTTCAAAATCTAATTGAAGATCAGAACACACGCCGTGAGAGAGGTAGTATTTGTTCTAATTTTGTACAAAAAAACAAAGGAGCAACCCATCAGATCATAAAGAACCTGTAATAGCCTAACTATTATAAAAAAACAAGCCCTATTTAATGATTTTACTCACTTTAAAACCCTATTTAACATAAATAAGCCCGTATTGACTAATATTATTTAAAAAAAAAATGAAAAAATATTTTACATATTAAAAATTTTATATCTTTGCCACGAATTAATAATTAACCTTTTATAATAAAGTAAGATGAAAAAAGTATTTTTAAGTTTAGCTGTTGTTGCTGTATTAACTGTTGTATCTTGTAAAAAAGCTGATGCTGCTGCTGAAGAAGTAGCTGCTGATACTACTGCTGTAGCTGTTGATTCTGCTGCTGCTGATACTGCTGCTGTAGCTGTTGATTCTGCTGCTGCTCCAGTTGATTCTGCTGCTGCTGCAAAGTAATTAAATTACGACACAGAAAAAATTAAGCCGTACACTTAGTGTAACGGCTTTTTTTATATAAATTATTTACTAAATTCTTATTATTAGTCTGTAAAAATTACATCATTAGACGAAAAATCCAACACTTCTGAAATTGATGCAAATTTTACGATTTCATTGATTCCTTTTTCCAATCTAAGTTCCGTAGTATACCTTCTACTTGTTGCAAAGTGAACACCTTCTAACAATACTTTGAAATAATACCTACCATTAGTTGATCTGAACTTTAAGAAAGTTGCTAAATCAGTATTAGCTTTAAATTTTTCTATCGCTTCTTCTCCTTCAAATTTAAGCTCATAGCTTAAACTTGTAAAAATAGTTTTCCCTTTTCTAGAAGCGAATACAAACTTGTATTCATCATTGAATCGTTTTGTTATTACAAAAGTTCCCATATTTTAAATCAAATTCTAAAAAAGTATATTCTTATTTTCATAAAACAAAAAAAGCCTCTTCAATTGAAGAGGCTTTAGTACTCAGAGCGGGACTTGAACCCGCACGAACATTGCTGTTCACTGGATTTTAAGTCCAGCGTGTCTACCAATTTCACCATCCGAGCATTATATGGTCTTGTTGGAGCGAAAAACGGGGCTCGAACCCGCGACCTCGACCTTGGCAAGGTCGCGCTCTACCAACTGAGCTATTTTCGCATTTTCAATTCTTGTGAAAGAATCGCGATACTTGTTCTGTATTGCGGATGCAAATTTAATACATTAATTCAATTACACAAGCCTTTTCTCCAAAAAAATAGTCCTAAAAAGTTAATCTTCTGATAACGTAAACTTTAAAATCAAAACTATTTTTTAGTCAGCATTCTTTTTATTTCATTCAGCTTCATCAAAGCCTCCATTGGCGTAATGGTATTGATATCTAAATTCAGAATTTCTTCTTTAATTTCTTCTAAAAGCGGGTCGTCTAAATTGAAAAAACTCATTTGCATTTCATCTTTTACTTCCTTTATACCATTGAGCGCATCATTCGAATGGTTCTTTTCTAATTTTTTCAAGAGCTTTTGCGCTTTCAAAATTACAATCTGAGGCATTCCCGCCATTTTAGCCACATGAATACCAAAACTATGCGCACTTCCTCCTTTAATCAACTTTCTGACAAAAAGAACGGTATCTTTCAATTCTTTGACCGCTACATTATAATTCTGAATTCTCGGCAACGATTCACTCATTTCATTCAACTCGTGATAATGGGTTGCAAAGAGCGTTTTAGGCTGCGCTGGATGCTCGTGCAAGAACTCAGCAATAGCCCAAGCAATCGATATTCCATCATACGTGCTTGTTCCTCTTCCAATCTCGTCTAAAAGCACCAAACTTCGGTCTGAAATATTGTTCAAAATAGAAGCAGTTTCGTTCATTTCAACCATAAAAGTTGATTCGCCCATCGAAATATTATCACTTGCTCCTACTCTGGTAAAAATTTTATCTACAATTCCCATTCGTACGCTCTCTGCCGGAACAAAACTTCCCATTTGAGCCAAGAGTACAATTAAAGCTGTTTGACGCAAAATAGCGGATTTACCAGACATATTAGGTCCCGTAATCATTATTAATTGCTGTGTTTCTCTATCCAAGAATACATCATTAGAAATATAAGGAGTTCCAACGGGTAATTGTTTCTCAATCACAGGATGCCTTCCTTCTTTGATTTCTAATTCATACGAATCATCAATTTCTGGACAAACATATTTATTTTCAATAGCCAATTGGGTAAATGAACACAAACAATCCAATTGCGCTATCAAATTAGCATTCATTTGAACCGGTTTGATATACGTACCAATCCATTGCACTAATTGTTCAAATAATTCGGATTCTATTTTGTGGATTTTCTCTTCAGCTCCCAAAATTTTCGTCTCGTATTCCTTCAATTCTTCGGTAATATACCGTTCTGCGTTTACCAAAGTTTGTTTACGAATCCATTCCTCAGGTACTTTATCTTTATGAGTATTTCTTACTTCAATATAGTACCCAAAAACATTATTGAAAGAGATTTTCAAAGACGATATTCCTGTTCTTTCAGATTCTCTTCTTTCAATTCCTTCTAAAAACTCTTTTCCTGAATTAGAAATAGCACGCAGTTCGTCTAATTCGGCATTCACACCTAAAGCAATTGCATTTCCTTTAGCAATAGCCACAGGCGCTTCTTGATTCAGCGTGGTTTTTATTTTCTCACGCAACAAATCACAACTATGCAAACTGTCTCCAATCACTTTTACTGCTTCTTGTGGGCTTTGCAAAGCCAATGCTTTAATTGGTAATATCGCATCTAACGATTCTTTTAAGTACACCACCTCGCGTGGCGATACTTTTCCCGTCGCAATTTTCGAAATCAAACGTTCTAAATCCGAAATTTGTTTGATTTGCGATTGTATATTTTTTAAAATTTCTAGATTGTCTTTCAAATAAGTCACCACCTGATGTCGGCTTTGAATTTTAGCTGTGTCTTTTAATGGCAAAGCTAACCAACGTTTCAACAAACGCCCACCCATTGGCGAAAGCGTTCTATCAATAACATCGAGCAAGGTAACCGCATTCGGATTATAACTGTGGTACAATTCTAAGTTACGAATCGTAAAACGATCCATCCAAACATAAGCATCTTCTGCGATTCGCTGAATAGACGTAATATGTTGTACTTTGTTGTGCTGTGTTTCAGACAAATAATACAAGATCGCACCCGCAGCGATTATTCCTTCTTTCAATTCTTCAATTCCGAAACCCTTCAACGAAACCGTTTGAAAATGCTTGGTTAAAGTTTCAAAAGCATAGTCTTCTTTGTACAACCAATCTTCCAAATAAAAACTATGGTAATCTTCTCCAAAAGCAGCTTTGAAATCATTTTTGTTATTCTTTGGAACCAAAACCTCACTTGGGCTAAAATTCTGAAGCAATTTGTCAATATACTCCACATTCCCTTGAGCGGTAAGGAACTCTCCTGTTGATACATCTAAAAACGAAATCCCAATGGTTTTATTAGTAAAATAAATCGAAGCTAAAAAATTATTGACTTTAGCTTGCAACACCTCATCATTCATTGAAACACCTGGAGTAACTAACTCGGTAACTCCACGTTTCACGATGGTTTTAGTCATTTTAGGATCTTCGAGTTGGTCACAAATAGCAACACGCAAACCTGCTTTGACTAATTTGGGTAAATAGGTATTTAAAGAATGGTGTGGAAACCCTGCCAAGGCCGTTTCAGTTTCAGAACCAGCTCCTCTTTTCGTCAATACAATTCCTAAAATTTTTGAAGCTCGAATTGCGTCTTCTCCAAATGTTTCGTAAAAATCTCCAACACGAAATAATAAACAAGCATCAGGATATTTTGCCTTGATTTCGTTGTATTGTTTCATTAAAGGAGTCTCTTTTACTACTTTCTCTTTAGCTGCCAATTTGTTCTTTTTAATCGATTAAAATATGTGAGCGAATTTATAGATTTTATAGCTAATAAAGAACTGTTCTGAAATTTTAAACTATTTTTAAGTAAAATTTAAGAGGTAATTTCTATTTTTTATCTAGATTTGTCATTTACTATTTAAAAATTATAGATTTATGAAAAAAATACTTGTTTTAGCCTTATTAGTTTTAGGAACTGTGGCTACTAATGCACAAGAAACTTCAAAAAAAGCAAAAACAGCAACTAGCAAAGTAACTGGAGCAGGAATGGTTTTTGCTAACGAAGTAATTGATTACGGAACAATTAATCAAAATGCTGATGGAAAACGCGAATTTGTATTCACAAACAACGGAAATTCTCCTTTAGTAATTACTAATGCCCAAGGTTCTTGTGGTTGTACAGTACCTTCTAGTCCAAAAGAGCCAATTGCTCCTGGAGCAAAAGGAGTTATTGGTGTAAAATACGACACTAACAGAGTGGGGCCATTTACAAAAACAGTTACTATTTCATCAAACGCAGCAGGTCAACCAACTAAAGTTTTGACTATCAAAGGTAATGTAGTAGCTGCACCAGCAAAAAGCTAATTTTATTTCAAAATAAACACAAAAGCTTCCTACTTTCACGGAAGCTTTTTTTTTACCTACTACTTCTGACTACTATGAGAAAATTAGAAAACAGCGAACTCGACAGAAAATCAATTGAAGATTTTAAAAAATCAGAAAAAACACCTTTGATTTTGATTTTGGATGACATTCGCAGTTTACACAATATTGGTTCTGTTTTTAGAACTGCAGATGCTTTTTTAATTGAAAAAATCTACCTGTGTGGCATCACTGCTACCCCACCTAATAAAGAAATTCATAAAACCGCCCTTGGTGCTACTGAGACTGTAGCTTGGGAACATGCCGAAAATGTTTTGGATGTTATCCAAAAACTAAAAGCAGAAAACATCCTGACTTTTGCTATTGAACAAGTCGAAAGCGCTATTTTTCTTCAAAACTTTAAAGTAGCAACTAATCAAAAATACGCCCTTGTTTTTGGTAACGAAGTTTTTGGCGTAGCACAAGAAGCTGTAGCTCTTTGTGATGGCTCCATTGAAATTCCTCAATTAGGAACCAAACATTCTCTTAATATATCAGTAAGTGCAGGTATTGTTGTTTGGGACTTATTTAAAAAGTTACATTTTTCAAAATAAGTTTAACTAATCCACTGAAAATACTATATTTATGGCATGAAGAAAAGAAACACCCCACTATTCTTAGCACTTCTTATATTAATTGGAATCCAAATATGTTATTCCAAAAGTATCTCTTTGAATCCCCCCATCAAAAAATCAATCTCTATAACAGCTCCCACAATAACCGCAACAGGAAACACAGCCTATTGCCCTCTTACTCAAACTAAAATTGCAACAACAGTAACTATTACTCATGATGTTGCCGACCCTACAACCGAATCAGTTTATGTTCAAATTGCTGGTGGCTATGTAATTGGAACTGACCAATTACTATTAACTAATACTGGCTCACACCCTACAATTACCTCGTCCTGGAATGCAACAGAAGGAAAACTAACCCTATCGAGCCCTATAGCTGGAACACTAGTTAATTATTCTGAGTTTGAAGCGGCAATTAAAGATGTTGCCTACTACAATTCCTCTCCTAATCCATCTGGAACTCGCAGCTTTTCTATTTCTTTAGGGAATGGACAAGCTAATTATTTACCAAGAAATGGACATTATTACGAATATGTTCCAAGTTTAGGTATTACTTGGTCTGATGCCAGAATAGCCGCTTCATTAAAATCATTTTACGGCTTACAAGGGTATCTAGCCACTGTTACCGCAGCTGACGAAGCTCAATTAGCGGGAAAACAAGCTCCTGGAACAGGATGGATTGGTGCAACAGATGAAGCTGTCGAAGGAGTATGGAAATGGGTAACTGGTCCTGAAGCAGGCACTATTATGTCGTATGCAAACTGGAATACAGGCGAACCTAATAACGCTGGAAATGAAGACTATGCACACATCACTGCGCCAGGAGTTGGATTTCCTGGATCGTGGAATGACTTATCTAATACAGGAGCATCTAGTGGTTCCTACCAGCCCAAAGGCTATATTGTAGAATACGGAGGTATGCCCGGAGATCCTACACTGCAGCTTTCTGCCAGTACAACCCTTTCAATTGCAGCACAAATTACTGCAACCACTCCAGCATCAAATTGTGGACCAGGCAGTGTAACACTTAGCGCAACAGCTTCTTCTGGAACAATTAGTTGGTACAATACCAATACAGGAGGAACTGTATTAGGAACTGGAACAAATTACACTACTCCTACGCTCAGTAACACTACTTCTTACTATGTGACATCATCAGAATGTACTGTAAGAACAGAAATTAAAGCAACAATAATACCCCTACCTAATTATCCGAGTACTACTAATTCTATTTCGTATTGCTTAAACAATAGTACAACACCTTTAACCGCAACTGCTGATGCAAATAGCACGCTCAATTGGTACACAGTAGCTAGCGGAGGAACTTCAAGTGCTACCAGTCCTACGCCTACAACCTCCTCTAGCGGAATTACTAAATTTTATGTTAGTCAAACCAACACACTAACAGCTTGTGAAGGATCGCGTGCCGAAATTACAGTTACTATTAACGCATTACCAACTACTCCTGATGTAGCTCCCATTTCCTATTGTTTAAATGATATCGCAACACCTTTAACAGCCACTGCTGATGCAAATAGCACGCTCAATTGGTACACAGTTGCTAGCGGTGGAACTTCGAGTGCTACCAGTTCTACTCCTATAACCTCCTCTAGCGGAATTACTAAATATTATGTCAGTCAAACCAACACACTTACAGCTTGTGAAGGACCGCGTGCCGAAATTACAGTTACTATTAACGCATTACCAAACACTCCCAATGTAACTCCTGTTGCCTATTGTTTAAATACTACTGCCGTACCTTTGACTGCAACTGCTGATGCAAATAGTACGCTCAATTGGTATACTATGTCAAGCGGTGGAACTTCGAGTGCTATCAGTCCTACTCCTACAACCTCCTCTAGCGGAATTACTAAATATTATGTCAGTCAAACCAACACATTTACAACTTGTGAAGGACCGCGTGCCGAAATTACAGTTACTATTAACGCATTACCAACAGTAAATGATATTACAATTACGCAATGTGACACTGATTTAATTTCGGATGGAAAAACATCTTTTAATTTAACAGTAAATAATAATCTGATTTCTTCCAATTATACAAACGAAACTTTCAAATATTACACCTCGTTAAATGGAGCGATTAACGATATAGCAGCTGACTTAATCACAAACGAATTGGCTTTTGAAAACACTACACCTACATCAATGAACATTTGGACTAGAATAAGTAATTCCTACGGTTGTCATAGCGTGAGTAAAATTACCTTAAACGTTCCTACTGCTAATTTTCATCCAGCAACAAATTTTACCTATTCTGTTTGTGATGATTTTTTAGACGCCAATGGTAACGACACAGCTAGCAATAGTAATACGGATGGGATCGCGAGTTTTGATCTTTCTCCATCTAAAGCAATTGTCTTATCTCAGTTACCTTCAAACCAAACCTATACCATTAATTACTACAGAACTCAAGCAGATGCCTTGTCGCAAACTAATGCCATTTCAACTATTACCAACTACAGAAATATTGGATATCCCAATTCTCAAATGCTTTGGATCCGAATAGAAAGTAATCTAGATAATAGTTGTGTAGGATTAGGTCCATACATCAACTTGAACGTAGAAAAATTACCCAATATTGAGCTCAATTCAACCAATTTAATTTGTTCAGATAATCCAACATTTTTCGTCACTTTAGACCCTGGTATTTTAGATGGCTCCTTGCCTAACAATTACACTTATAATTGGGCAAAAAACGGTGTCAATCTAAACACCACAACTCCAACTCTAGGCGTAAATTCTGAAGGAAATTATACTGTTCAAGTGACTAATTCAGCTTCTTGTAGCGCTACTAGAACTATAACAGTTACCGCATCAAGCAAAGCAATCATTACCCAAATAAATATAACCGATCTAACGGATATAAATACAATCACAGTAAATGCTTCTGGACAAGGCGATTATGAATACAGTATAGACTACTTAAATGGCGTTTGGCAAGATTCTAATTTTTTTACTAATGTCCCTGGAGGTATTCATCAGGTAATAGTAAACGATAAAAACGGATGTGGAGTTGCTTCCCAAGAAATTACTGTATTAAGTATTCCAAAATTTTTCACCCCCAATAACGACAGCTATAATGATATATGGATTGTAAAAGGAATGGAATCCTATCCGAATTCAAACCTTAAAATTTTTGACCGTTACGGAAAATTAATCAAAGAATTAACTCCAGGAAGTACAGGTTGGGATGGCAGTTTTAATGGGCAAGAACTTCCATCTTCTGATTATTGGTTTGTTTTAAAATTAGACCCAACAAGTCAAGAAAAAAGAGGGCATTTTTCATTAAAAAGATAACTTTTTATGAATTTATTTTATTTTGAATTTCACTCAAAATGAAAAGATAATCTTCATGATTTTTGACAAAATCACGATCCGAAACATCAATGATTAAAATATTCAAATCCGTTTGTGATTTGATGTAATCCAAATAACCTATGTTGATTTTGTCCAAATACTCGGCAGGAATTTCTTGTTCGTAACTTCTGCCACGCTTTTTAATGTTTTGCAACAATCGCTCTGAGTTTTGGTACAGATACACATACAAATCCGGCTTGGGCATTTCTTTATAAATGATATGAAATAGATTGCTGTACAATCGATATTCATCATCCGCCAAAGTAATTTTCGCAAAAATCAACGACTTAAAAATATGATAATCAGCTACAATAAAATCTTTGAACAAATCAAATTGCGACAAATCATCCGACAATTGTTTGTACCGATCGGCCAAAAAGGACATTTCTAACGGAAAGGCATATCGGTTTTGGTCTTTATAAAATTTAGGCAAAAACGGATTGTCTGCAAAGCGTTCTAAAACAGATTTAGCATTAAAATCCTCTGCTATTTTGGTTGCCAAAGTAGTTTTTCCAGCACCAATATTCCCTTCAAAAGCCACATAATTAAACTGTTCCAAGCTAACTTTTCGCAACGGACTTTCTAAACTTTGAACAGCTATGCATTCACTTTTATCTTCAGTAGCAGACAACATCTCCACAACCGTCTTATTCAAAACGGGATGAATCCATTCCAAATTCAAATCCAACATCGGTTTCAATACAAAATTCCGCTCCTGCATCAAAGGATGAGGGACTTGCAGTTGCTCTGTTTTTATAATTTCACTGTCAAATGCAATAATATCAATATCAATAACACGTGATTGATAGCCTAAAACATCGTCTCTCACACGTCCCATCTGCTTCTCAATTTGCAAGATTTTTGACAAAATAGTAGCTGCCGAATCGAAAGTGTGCACTACAATGGCCGCATTGTAAAAAGCATCGCTATCAAATCCCCAAGAAGGCGTTTCATACACTTTAGAAACCTTAACCACAGTAGCCACCTCATGGTGAATTATTTGCAAACACCTTTCGATGTTTTCCAAACGATTCCCCTGATTAGTTCCTATTGATAAAACGACTTGATGTTGTGATTTCATAATGGCTGCAAATTAACTAAAAGAATGTTATATTTGTGTGAGGTGTTGATAATTAAATTTCAATTTGAAAAATCGAATTGTGTAACATTTTAACACCGATGACTACTCATTAGAAAAATAAATTAGTATGAAGTTTTTAGGAAATGTATTGGCTACCATTGTAGGTATTTTTGTTTTTACTATGTTGTTCTTTTTCGGAATCGTACTTATTGGAGTCCTTTTTGGTGGAGAAGAAGAAAGCGTTACAGTAAAAGAAAATTCGGTGATAGAATTGAATTTAGAAGAAATCCACAATGACTATGCTGGAAAATATTCTGACCCATGGGTAACTGCTTTCTCAGACAAAAAACACATCGGATTGACGGATATCATTGATGCTATTGACGCGGCTAAAACCGATGACAATATCAAAGGAATTTCTATTTTGAACAATAATTCTTCTCTTGGAATGGCACAAAGCAAAGCCGTTAGAGATGCATTGGAAGATTTCAAAAAATCAGGAAAATTTGTTATGGCGTATGCCAATACCTATTCACAAAAAGAATACTATTTGAATTCGGTTGCCAATACTATTTATCTGAATCCTGTAGGTGATTTAGATTTCAAAGGATTGTCTTCGGATCTATTATTTTTCAAAGATTTTCAAGACAAAACAGGCATCAAAATGGAAGTAATTCGCCACGGAAAATACAAAAGTGCCGTGGAGCCTTTCTTGGAAAATAAAATGAGTGACGCCAACAGAGAACAAATTACCGCGCTATTGAATTCGATTTGGAACTCAGTAGTAACTGATATTGCCAAAAGCCGAAACCTATCTGTTCAAAAACTGAACGAAATTGCAAATGGCCTTTTAGCTCGAACTCCAGAAATGGCGAAAGCACAAAAATTAGTAGACGTCGTAGCGTATGAAGATGTCTACCATAACGCCATTAAAAAATTGCTAAAAGTCAATACTAAAGACGAATACGAAAAAGTTTCAATAGCTGATTACGCGCGTAAATTTACCACTACATCTATTCCTTCGGATGCTACAGATGAAATTGCGATTATCTATGCGCAAGGCGAAATTCAAAGCGGCGAAGGTGATGTCAATATCATTGGCGAAGGGGCGATGCGTCGTTCAATCAACGAGGCAAGAAACAACGACGATGTAAAAGCGGTTGTTCTTCGCATTGATAGCCCAGGTGGAAATGCCTTGACTTCTGATTTAATTTGGAGAGAAATTGAATTGACTAAAAAAGTAAAACCCGTAGTCGTTTCCATGGGAAATTATGCAGCTTCAGGAGGGTATTATATTGCGTGTAATGCTACCAAAATTTTTGCAGAAAACAATACCATTACGGGTTCTATTGGTGTGTTTGGAATATTACCTAATTTTAGCGGCTTAACCAATAAAATGGGGATTCATTCTGAACAAGTAAAAACGCATGAGAATTCAGGAAACTACAATCCATTTGCACCAATAGACGAAAAATTCAAAGTCGTAACAACAGAAGGTGTAGAACAAATTTACAAAACCTTTGTTTCTCACGTGGCTCAGGGACGTAAAATGACTTTTGCACAAGTAGATGCTATTGCACAAGGTAGGGTTTGGACAGGTTCAGACGCTATTAAAATTGGCTTAGTAGATAAAATAGGAGGTCTAAACGATGCCATACAAGAAGCTGCTCGTTTAGCAAAAATTACATCCTACACCACTCAAAATTATCCTGAATACAAGAAAAATTTTGAAGATTTATTCGAGAATTTACCTTTTGCTAAAACCAAAGAACGTTTGATTAAAGAAGAAATTGGCGAGGAAAATTATAAAGTAATGGAACAAATCAAACGCGTTCAAAGCTACAAAGGAATTCAAGCTCGAATGCCATTTGAAATTAACATTCAATAAATAAAAAACAGCTTCCAAACTTTAAAAGATTGGAAGCTGTTTTTTTATACCTCAATTTTGACCACATAGCCTTCGGAACTTCGAATATTAAAAACAATTCCGCCTTCAAAAAGCAAATATTGTCCTTTGATTCCAATTAGTTTTCCTTGAAAATTAGGTGTTTTATCCAAACTCAAACTAGTCACTTTGCTAGGATATTCCAAAACAGGATACTGCATCTCATACAAATCAATTTTCTGATTGTAAAAATATTCCTGAACTTCGGTGGGAATTAAATGTTCTACTTTCAATCGTTCTGCAACTAAATCAATCGTCTCAAAAGTATTCGTCAACATTTTTCGCCAATTGGTTTTATCGGCATAATGATTTTTCAAAGCCACCTCAGTGATTCCTGCCAAATACCGATTAGGCACCTCAACAATGGCAATTGCCTGACTTGCTCCTTGGTCAATCCAACGCGTAGGCATTTGTGTTTTTCGGGTTACTCCGACTTTCACTTCGCTTGATAAAGCCAAATAGACAATATGCGGTTGCAATTGTACTTTTTCTTCATAAGCCAAATCGCGATCTGCAATTCCGAGATGAGCCGTACTCAATTCGGGTTTCATAATCCAATCTCCCACAGCCGGACTGGAATAAAAACAATCATAACAAAATCCTTGTCGGAATATTTTTTTCTTCTTCCCACAATTCAAACATTGAAACCCTACAAAATTGATTTCCATTGGTTTACCCAATAGTTGGTTTACATTCAAAAAGCTGTCTTCAAAAACAAGATAATACTGGATTGGCGCTCCAAATTCAGTTTGCATTTTGGTTAATACCCCTTCGTAAGTCATAGCATTTATGATTGTTGATTAACGATTGATGATTTCAAATTTGAGGTGTGATTTCTTTGTTTTTTATTGCTTTACCTCTAAATCAAGCTCCAATATTTATAAGAATAGATTTTTATACAAAAAAACACTATTTTTGATACAGCCGCAAAGTTAGTATTTGTCATTCTAAAATCAGCATTCTAAAATCATAAATTGCTATGCCCATACCCATCATTAATTCCATTGCTTCTTGGGTTTTAAAGCAACGGATTCATCAAATCGAATTGTTCTTAAAGTACCCCAATGAGGTACAAGAAGAGCTATTGATGAATTTGATTCGGAGAGCAGAGAATACGGTAATTGGAGCTCAATACGATTTTAGTTCGATAACCTCTTACACTACCTTTTCAGAGCGAGTTCCAGTTTCCAGTTACGAAGATTTACAACCCCTAATTGAACGTACGCGCCAAGGCGAACAAAACGTTTTTTGGGATGCGCCAATTAAATGGTTTGCCAAATCAAGTGGTACTACCAATGCTAAAAGTAAATTCATCCCCGTAAGTAATGATGCGTTAGAAGACTGTCATTACAAAGGAAGTAAGGACTTGTTGTGTTTGTATTTGAACAACAACGAAGCATCGGAAATGTTTTTGGGAAAAAGCCTTCGCTTGGGCGGAAGCTCTCAAATCTACGAAGACAAGGATACTTTTTTTGGCGATTTATCGGCTATATTAATTGAAAATATGCCTATTTGGGCTGAATTTAGCAGCACGCCCAGTAATAAAATTTCGTTAATGAGCGAATGGGAAACCAAGTTAACTGCTATTATCAATGAAACCAAAAACGAGAACGTAACCAGTTTTGCAGGAGTTCCTTCTTGGCTTTTGGTCTTGATGAATCGGTTATTAGAGGAAACGGGCAAAGGGAATTTATTAGAACTATGGCCTAATCTAGAAGTCTATTTTCACGGCGGAGTAAGCTTTGAACCTTATCGCGAACAGTATAAAAAACTACTTCCAAAATCCGATTTTAAATACTACGAAATATACAATGCCTCTGAGGGTTTCTTTGCCATTCAAGATTTGAATGATTCTAGCGATTTACTATTAATGTTAGACTACGGGATTTTTTATGAGTTCATTCCGATGGATACTTTTGGCACACCCAATCAAAAAGTAATTCGCTTGGCAGAGGTGGAATTGTTTAAAAATTATGCCGTTGTGATTACTACTAATTCAGGATTGTGGCGTTATTTAATAGGCGATACCGTTCGTTTTACTTCTCTAAATCCCTATAGAATTCGTGTTTCGGGCAGAACCAAACACCACATTAACGTTTTTGGCGAAGAACTCATGGTTGAAAATACCGATCAGGCTATCGCCAAAGCATGTCAACTCACCCAAACGGAAGTGGTAGATTATACCGTCGCTCCTATTTTTATGGATGGCAAAGAAAAAGGCGCTCACGAATGGATGATTGAGTTCAAACAAAATCCAACCGACATTGCACAATTTCAAAAAATATTAGACGAAACGCTACAAAGCCTCAACTCTGATTATGAAGCCAAACGGTACAATAACATGACCCTAAATCCTTTGGTTATTAATATAGCGCGCCCACATCTGTTTTATGATTGGCTTAAAGAACGAAATAAATTAGGCGGCCAACACAAAATCCCTAGATTATCCAATCAAAGAGAGTATTTGGAGCAGTTGAAAGGGTTGCAGTAATTAATTTTAAAAAAAGCCCAACATAAAGTTGAGCTTTTATAATTATAATCAATCGAATTGCTATTCTTCCATCATATCAATATGGCGGTCGTGGTAGCCTAACAGGTATAAAACGCCATCCAATCCCAAACTAGAAATCGAAGTCGCTGCATTTTCTTTTACCGTAGGTTTGGCATGGAACGCAATCCCCAAACCTGCTAAATTCAGCATTGGCAAATCATTGGCACCATCCCCCACTGCAATGGTTTGGTTAATATGAATTCCTTCTTTGTCCGCAATGGCTTGAAGGTATTCGGCTTTCTTTTGTCCATCGACAATTTCGCCCAAGTATTTACCCGTTAATTTTCCGTCTTTGATTTCCAATTGGTTGGCATGAACATAATCAATTCCCAACTCCTTTTGCAAATACTCTCCAAAATAAGTAAACCCACCCGATAAAATAGCCGTTTTGTAACCGTAGTATTTCAAAGCTCTCATCAAACGGTGCGCGCCTTTAGTTATCGGTAAATTAACCGCTACGTTATGCAATACTTCTTCGCTTAAACCTTCTAGCAAAGCCATGCGTTTTTTGAAACTTTCTTTAAAATCAATCTCGCCATTCATCGCTGATTCGGTTATGGCTCTCACTTGTTCGCCTACGCCAGCTAAATCAGCTAACTCGTCAATCACTTCAGTTTGAATTAAGGTCGAATCCATATCAAAACACACCAAACGGCGGTTTCTGCGGTACATATTGTCTTCTTGGAACGAAATATCGACATCCAATGTTCTAGAAATTTCCATGAAACTAGCTGTCATCGCTATTTTATCTTCAATAATTCCGGTCACTGCTAATTGCACACAAGAACGCGGATACTCTTCTTTCTCCACTACCGAAGTCCTACCCGTTAAACGAATAATCGAATCAATATTCAAATGTTGGTCTGACATGATTTTGGTTACCGCAGCGAGTTGAACCGCCGTTAGTTCTTCGCCTAAAATATTGATGATATAGCGTTGCTTGCTTTGTGCTTTTACCCAATTTTCATAATCGGGAATAGAAATCGGAATAAACTTCACTTTAATTCCTAACTCATACCCTTTAAATAATAAATCTTTCAAAACAGGTCCTGAAGAAGACCCCGCTTTGACTTGAAATAAAATTCCTAATGAAAGGGTATCGTGAATATCGGCTTGACCAATATCCAAAATAACGGCATCATAGGTTGCCAAGATAGAAGTCAAACCCGCTGTTACACCTGGTTTATCTTGACCCGAAACTTTCAACAAAATAATTTCTTTATCTTCTATGGTCATTTGTAGTGTTGTTAGTTAGAAAGGCAAAAATCGACATTCTATCGCTGATAAAAAAGAATAATGTTTGATTTTTCAGTGTTTGTAACAAAAAAATATTTCGTCCCTACGGGACTTTTTATAATCCAATACTGTTTTCATTACCACTATTTTGTCCCTACGGGACAGTTTCTGGAAAATAAATTGAAGTAAATCCTTTTTTAACCCATTGCTACAACCAAAAATCTAGTTCGGGATGCAATTTTAGGTAATCAATACAGAATCACAATTCCAAAAAATATCCCTTAGAAATACTATTGATTAGGAAACTTATATTCTGAAACAAGCTCAGTAGCTCTATTTTGTCTCTATGGGACAGTTAATTGAAACTAAATTGAAGTAAAACTTTTTATTTTATTACTACTTCCAAAAAATCCCGTTAGGGATGCAATTTGGATAATCAATATAGCGCCCCTACTCCAATGTCTCGTAGGGACAACATTTAAAAAAGTAGTAATTCATAAAGCAATAGCCACAAAAAAACCTGTCTATTGTATTAGACAGGTTTTTATTATTTCTGAGAAAACTATTTAAGAAGCTATTTCCAATCGCTTCAATAAATTTTTATTCAGGGTTTCTTTAGCATATTCTAAATCAATCGCCAATTTTTTATCTTCAGAACTTGGTAGTTCATACATGGCATCGGTTAAAATAGCCTCGCATAACGAACGTAATCCACGAGCGCCTAATTTGTATTCCAAAGCCTTTTCAACGATAAAATCTAATGCATCATCCGTAATCGTGAATTCCACCTCATCCATCAAAAATAATTTAGCATATTGCTTAATCAAGGCATTCTTTGGCTGGGTTAAAATAGCACGCAAGGTCGCTTTATCCAAAGGATCCATGTGCGTTAAAACAGGCAAACGACCAATAATCTCCGGAATCAAACCAAAATCCTTAATGTCTTTAGGAATGATGTATTGTAGCAAATTGTCTTTGTCAATATTACCCACATTTTTCGAACTACTGTACCCCACTGCTTGACGGTTCAATCGTTTCGAAATGATACGTTCTACGCCATCAAAAGCACCTCCTGCAATAAACAGAATATTTTGGGTATTCACTTCCACAAATTTTTGATCGGGGTGTTTACGACCTCCTTTTGGCGGTACATTCACCACCGTTCCTTCTAACAGTTTCAACAAGGCTTGTTGTACTCCTTCTCCTGAAACATCACGAGTTATCGATGGATTATCACTTTTACGAGCAATTTTATCAATCTCGTCAATGAATACAATTCCTCTTTCGGCTTTAGCCACATCATAATCAGCTGCTTGAAGCAAACGCGTCAAGATACTTTCAACATCTTCTCCTACATAACCGGCTTCGGTAAGTACTGTAGCATCTACAATAGCCAAAGGAACATCCAACATTTTAGCGATAGTTTTAGCCACTAATGTTTTACCTGTTCCCGTTTGACCTACCATAATAATGTTACTTTTTTCAATCTCTACCTCATCGTCTAATTGCTGTTGCATCAAACGTTTGTAGTGATTATACACCGCAACCGACATTACTTTTTTGGTTTGGTCTTGACCAATAACGTACTGATCTAAAAAAGCTCTGATTTCTTTTGGCTTTTTAAGAATTAAATCTCCAACCAATTTCGAGCTTCCACTCGATTTTAATTCTTCTACAACTATTCCGTGTGCTTGTTCAATACACTTATCACAAATATGTGCATCAATACCCGCAATCAATAAATTGGTTTCAGGCTTTTTTCTACCACAGAAAGAACATTCTAATACTTGTTTTGCCATCTATTTTAAGTTGCAAAGTAACAAAGTAACAAAGTTGCAAAGTCCTATACTATGGGACTTTGCAACTTCAAACTTTGAAACATTTTTTTATCCTCTTACTAAAACTTCATCAATCATTCCGTATACTTTAGCTTCTTCAGCAATCATCCAATAATCGCGTTCGCTATCGGCGTGTACTTTCTCAAAAGTTTGTCCAGAATGGTGTGAAATAATTTTATACAATTCGTCTTTCAATTTCAACATTTCACGCAAGTTGATTTCCATATCCGTAGCTACTCCTTGTGCGCCTCCTGAAGGTTGGTGAATCATTACTCTTGAGTGTGGCAATGCCGAACGCTTACCAGCAGCACCTGCACATAACAATACCGCTCCCATAGAAGCAGCCATTCCTGTACAAATTGTAGCTACATCTGGTTTGATGTATTGCATGGTATCATAAATTCCTAATCCAGCATATACACTTCCTCCTGGAGAATTCAAATAAATCTGAATATCTTTAGATGCATCGGCACTTTCTAAGAATAACAATTGAGCTTGCACAATGTTAGCAATTTGGTCATCGATTCCTGTTCCCAAAAAGATAATTCTATCCATCATTAATCTTGAAAATACATCCAATTGAGAAATATTCAATTGACGTTCTTCAATGATATAAGGAGTCATATTTTTTGGAGTCATTGCCCCTACGATTTTGTCGTAATACATAGCGTTTACTCCTTGGTGCTTTGTAGCAAATTTTCTAAATTCTTTACCGTAGTTCATTTTTCTTAGTTTAAAAAGTTTAAAAGTTTAAAAGTTTAAAGTGCTCAACAAGAACCTTAGCTTAAAACAAAATAAAGAGCGCCAAAAGAAATTCTTTTGACGCTCAAATATACTCAATTTTTTAGAATTTATTCTCCGTATGAAGCAGCAATAAATTCTTCGTAAGTAACTTCTTTTGTAGTTGGGTTTGCTTTTTCTTTGAAAACTTCCAATAATTTAGCAGCAACCACTTGGTCAGACAAACGTTTTACCTCGTCTTGATTTGATAAAACTCTAGCTACAATTCCTTGAACTTCTTCGTCAGTAGGATTGGTTTGTCCAAATTGTGCCATTTGTTGTCTGATGGCATTTGAGGTGAATGATTTCAAATCTTCGAAAGTAATTTGGATATTACTTTGAGCCAAAGCTCTACCTTCGATTAATTGGAAACGCAATCCTTTTTCAGAACGAGCGTATTCTACTTCAGCTTCTTCAGCAGATAATTTTTTCTCACCAACAGTTTGCAACCATTTTTTCAAGAATTCAGCTGGCAAATCAAACTTAGTGTTATCAATTAGAAACTCCGTTACATCACCTAATAATTTTTGGTCTGCTTGTTGCGCAAATTGGCTTTCAGCATCTTCTTTGATTTTTGCTTTCAATTCGTCTAAAGTAGCTACGCTTCCTTCTCCAAATAATTTATCAAACAATTCTTGGTTCAATTCAGCTAATTCAGTTGAGTTGATCGATTCAATTGTAAAGTCAACATCTACTGCTAAAGAATGCACCTCATCGTGTCCCACTTTAAGGTAGTCCATCAATTGGTGATCGTCTTCAAATAAACCTTTAGTATTTACAGTTACTACATCACCTACTTGTTTTCCGATGAATTTTTTAGCTGTCTTTTTATCTTTAAAAACATCTAAAGACAATACCGTTTTATTGTTGATTCCTTTTTCTTCATTTGAAAAAGTTCCTGTTACATCACACCCTTCAGCTACTACCTCTTGAGGAATCGCTTTACCAAATTGTTTTTGGATACGCGCAACTTGACCATCAATTAATTTGTCGTCAGCTTTAACTACATATTTAATGATGCTATTTTTTGCTTCTAAGTCCAATTCGAAATTAGGTACCAAACCAATTTCGTATTCGAATACTAATTCTTCAGCATCCCAATCCAAATCCTCATTTTCTTTAGCTAATGGAGTTCCCAAAAGGTTCAATCGTTCTGATTGAATAAAACGCTCTAAAGCCAAATCAACTACTTTTTTAACCTCTTCTTTCTTGATCCCTTTTCCGTATTGTTTTTCAACAAGATCTTTAGGTACTTGTCCTTTTCTAAATCCTTTTACGGTAGCCAAAGGCATTTTTTCATTGATTCTTTTTGCTACTTGTCCTTTGTAATCCATATGAACCACAGTCATGACAATCGTTTCATTTACAGCATCTATAGCTACTCTTTTGATATCCATCTTGTTCTTTAATTTACATAATAAAATTGGGTTCCAAAATTATAAAAATTTTACAACCCAAACAAGTTTTAATGCAATCAATACATCGACCTAATAATGCCAATACAACGACTTATTTTTTTGAACCTCCAGTAATCTTATACATAATGGATTGAGAGAGGGACAAGATGATGCTAAATAACGTTGCCGTCCAAAACGAATCTACATGAAATCCTCCAACTATCTTAGTACACAGCAAGATCAATATTCCATTAATTACAATTAAAAACAGACCCAAAGTAAAAATGGTAAATGGCAGTGTAAAAAACACCAAAACAGGTTTTATAAAGGCGTTTAATAATCCCAATACAATCGCAACCGTTATTGCAGTTACCACGCCATCTACTCGCACTCCTTTCATAAAATAAGACAAAACCATAACTAAAAGGGCGGTAACCAATATTCTAATAAATAACTTCATAATTCATTTAATTTAAATAAGACAAACTCAATTTGTAAAACAAGGCGGGGTTTTCGGCATGTAGCCAATGTCCCGCATTCGGGATAGTTTCAAAAATAGCATTTGGAAATTGTACTTTGATAGCTTCAAAATCTTCATCTAAAATATAATTCGAATTACCTCCACGAATAAAAAGTGTTGGTTTTTCAAAACGCAACTCTACTGGCAGCGGCACTCCAATTTCGATGATTTTTTTATTAAAAACCGCCAAATTAAATCGGAACGCCAATTGACCTGGCTCTTGCCAATATAAATTTTTCAATAAAAATTGTCGCGTTCCAAAATCCGGAATGTAATGCGAAAGTGTCGCCTCAACTTCATTACGACTTGGTTTTTGAGAAAAATCAACCGCATTCAATCCTGCCAAAATATCTTGATGATGGGGTGCATAATATTTAGGTCCAATATCAGCCACAATTAATTTTTCGACCAAATCAGGATAACGCGCCGCTAAAAGCATCGCTATTTTTCCGCCCATAGAATGACCAATCACATTGATTTTTTCCAAATGATGTGCTGCACAATACTGCACAATATCTTGCACCATCAGTTCATAACTAAATTCTTCCGACTGAAAGCTTCTTCCATGATTGCGTAAATCCAAAATATGGACTTCAAAACCTTCAGAAGCAAATTGTACCCCTAATGTTTTCCAATTATCAGACATTCCTAAGAATCCGTGAAGAATCAAAAGAGGTTTGCCCGAACCTTCTATTTTTGAATATAACATACTACATTATTTTGAACTGCGTGAGGGATAAAGGCGATATCCTCGTAGTGCAACGGAGAGATAAAGCCGATAGCCCGACCCGAAGGGACACGCCCCAATTATTTTAATTTCTGCAAATACATATTAACGACATTGTCCAAACCTAAATACAAGGCTTCGGAAATTAGCGCGTGACCGATAGAAACCTCCAATAAACCTGGTATATTTTGTTTGAAAAATTGAATATTATCCAAACTCAAATCGTGACCTGCATTGATTCCTAACCCCAATTCATTAGCCAAAACTGCCGAAGTTACATACGGTTCAATTCCTTTCTCATTTCCTAAATCGTATTGGTGTGCAAAGGCTTCTGTGTACAACTCGATTCGGTCGGTGCCTGTTTTTTTTGCACCTTCAATCATTTCTAGAACGGGATCAACAAAAATTGAAGTTCGAATACCATTGCGTTGAAATTCCTGAATCATCTCGGTCAAATACGCTTGGTTTTTTACCGTATCCCATCCTGCTGAAGAGGTTATTGCACCAATGGCATCGGGAACTAAAGTTACTTGCTCTGGTTTGCATTCTAAAACCAAATCAATAAAATTATGTTGCGGATTTCCCTCTATATTGTACTCGGTATACACAATCGATTTCAAATCGCGCGCATCTTGATAGCGAATATGACGCTCGTCTGGACGTGGATGAATAGTGATGCCTTGTGCACCAAATTTTTGAATATCAGTAGCTACTTTCAGCAAATCAGGCACATTTCCGCCACGAGCATTTCGTAAAGTAGCTATTTTGTTGATATTTACACTTAACTTTGTCATACAACTAGGATTGGTTTTAAAAAACTATTTTGCGGATACAAAAATACAAAGTAAAAGGTAGGAGTTTCTGTCTTTTTTTGATTATTTTGCATACTTATTGAGGATTGATTTTTATGATAGCAATTACAGACTACATCAATAACGACTTTAGAGCCATTGACAGCCAAGAAACTGTTCTTGCTGCACAAGACTTTTTTATGGATGCCCCTTTTTCTCATTTTCCAGTTTTGGAAGAGGGAATTTACATTGGTAGCATAGTAGCTGATGATTTAGAAACTTTTGACACCGACAAAAAAGTAGGCGATTACAAATACACTTTGGAACCCTTTTTTGTAAGACCCAATATGATTTGGTTAGATGTTTTGGAAGTTTTTGGTAAAAATCATACTGACATAGTTCCTGTTTTGGATGAAAATAATCACTATGTGGGCTACTATGAGTTGGTTGACATTATGCGATTTTTTCACGAAACGCCTTTCATTAAAGAAGCCGGAGGCATCATCATTGTAAAAAAAGCCTTGATTGACTACTCTATGAGTCAAATTACTCAGATTGTAGAAAGCAATAATGGAAAATTATTGGGACTTTTTGTTTCTGATTCAGATAACGAAACCATCGAAATTACCATTAAAGTAACAATAGGCATTATGAATGATATCATTCAAACCTTCAGACGCTACAATTATGAAATTATATCAGAACATAACGAAGACAATTACATCAATAATCTAAAAGAACGTTCTGATTATTTGGACAAATACCTAAACATTTAATTTCGCGTTACACCAATAGCAAATGAAAATAGCCATCTACGGACAATATTACCTCAATAGTACAGAACCGATTATTAAAGACATTTTTGTTTTTTTTAAAAAGAACAATGTTGAGCTAATTATCGAATCGGCATTTCTTGAAATGTTGTACGAAAAAGACATTATCCACGAAACCTACCAAACCTTCTCATCTCATACCGAATTAGACACTAGTTTTGATCTTTTAATCAGTATTGGTGGAGACGGAACCATTTTGCGAGCCGCTACTTTGGTGCGTAATTCTGGAGTCCCTATTTTAGGCATCAATGCAGGTCGATTAGGCTTCTTGGCTACAGTTCAAAAAGAAAATATCGATTCGTTCTTACAATTTGTAATCGATAAAAAATACAGCATTTCTAAACGAACATTACTTGGGCTAGATTGTTCACCTGAAAACGAGGCTATCAAAGAAATTAACTTTGCCATGAATGAAATCACCGTAAGCAGAAAAGACACTACCTCGATGATTACCATAGAAACGTATTTGAACGATGAATTTCTAAATTCGTATTGGGCAGACGGCTTAATTATCTCCACTCCAACGGGATCTACAGGATATTCTATGAGTTGCGGAGGTCCTATTTTAACTCCAGAGGTAAAAAGCCTAGTAATCACTCCTATTGCACCTCATAATTTAAATGCCAGACCGCTTGTTATTCCAGACGACACCGAGATCAAACTTCGTGTAACAGGTCGTGAAGATCAATATTTAGTTTCGCTTGACTCCCGGGTAACTACTGTTAAAAACGAATCGGTTTTAATTATCAAAAAAAATCCTTTCGAAATTAATATGATTGAAATCCCAGAAGAAACCTTCTTAAAAACCTTGCGCAACAAATTACTTTGGGGTGAGGATAAAAGAAATTAAATGCGCTGCATACGATTCTAGTGTTTTTTATCGTTTAGATTGTTCCTTTTTGAATTAGAAATCAACATACTGATTATCAAAATTAGAGAGAAAACACATTTACAATAACTAGCATTGATTCGGATTCATAATTCTTATATTTGCGCACATTTTATTATTTCAATGAATAAAGTCATTCTTGTATTAATTAGTTTCTTTTGCTTTGCAACTACCCAAGCTCAAATTAATGAGTTAGGCATTTTTGTTGGCGGAAGTAACTTTATTGGAGATGTTGGCTCGACTACATATATTAACCCCAATAGCCCAGCGTTTGGTTTACTCTACAAATGGAATACAACACCGCGTCACTCTTGGCGATTTTCGTACATACAATCCAAGTTAGAATCTAAGGATATTAACTCAGATGAAATACGAAGAATAACTAGAGGCCTTTCCTTTCAAAATACTATAAAAGAATTGTCAGGAGGTATTGAATTTAATTTTTTTGATTTTAACATATACAATCCGTTAGAAAGAAAAATCACTCCGTATGTCTTTACGGGGCTAAGTCTAAGCTTTTATGATAGTTTATTTTACAAATACGGACAGGCAGAATTTGACTCAAAACAAAAAACTCTTGCATTACCGATAATTTTAGGTGTAAAATCCAATTTAACTTCTAATTTTGTGCTTGGTTTGGAAATAGGAGCTAGATACACATTTGCAGATGACATTGACGGGAGTTCTCCCAGAAATGAAAATTGGCAACCAATTCAGTTTGGCAATCAAAATAATAACGATTGGTACGTGTTTTCAGGTATAACCTTAACCTATACCTTTGGTAATAAACCTTGCTTTTGCGCAGAATAAAATGGATTTAATAAATAGTATCGACAAAAATAAACTCCCAAAACACCTCGCCATCATTATGGACGGAAATGGTCGTTGGGCTAAACAACGAGGCCTTTTACGCGCCTTGGGACACGAAAGCGGCACTAAATCTGTAAAAAAAATCATTGAAGCTTGTGCTAAATTAGGAATAGAAAACTTGACTTTATATGCCTTTTCTACTGAAAATTGGAACCGACCAAAACTAGAAGTCGAAGCTTTAATGAGAGTTTTAGTGAATTCACTAAAAAAAGAATTACCTACATTAGACCGTAACAATATAAAAATGAATGCTATTGGTAATTTAGACAAATTACCAGCAACAGCACAAAAAGAACTTCAAGAAGTAATCAACAAAACAAAAGACAATACTCACTTAACCTTAACACTTGCTTTAAGCTATGGTTCTAGGGAAGAAATTGTAAGTGCAGTCAAAAAAATTAGTGATAAAGTTAAAAATAATATAATTTCAATCGACAGTATTGACGATTCCATTATAAATGAGCATCTTTACACGCAAAATTTACCAGAGGTAGATTTATTAATACGAACTAGTGGAGAACATAGAATAAGTAATTTTTTGCTGTGGCAAATAGCCTACGCAGAGTTATATTTTACAGATATCTTGTGGCCTGACTTTAAAGAAGAAGATTTATATGAGGCTATCCTTAGTTATCAAAAAAGAGAACGTAGATTTGGAAAAACAAGCGAACAAATTAAATAATTTTTTAGTGTTACAAAAAAGCAT
>JACCDX011316508.1_pt1 | contig 54990 bp, 47 predicted proteins | sample 7449681 | NCBI WGS metagenome assembly JACCDX01 (sample SAMN15323450, study PRJNA562643) | freshwater metagenome | isolation source: river surface water | place: USA:Blue River Watershed | collected 2017-08-18
GACTTCGAGTTTTACAAGATATAAAACCAAAAGAATATACTCTTGCTCTTAGATATTTTGAATTCTTAAAAAATAGAACAAAATATTCAGAAGAAGATAGATATAAGCTTGTATTTAAGATTTAATTTTTGAAATTTTAAGTTGTAAATCGATTAATTGAATTTTAAGTTTAATATTTTCAACTTTCAAATCTTGAATTTCTTTATCCTTATTTTTTACAATTTTTATAATTTTCTGAATATCCTCAAAAATCTCATCCATAATTTTAAAATATCAACTTGATATTTTAAAAATGATATTTTATATTTTATAACGAATATAAAATTCTTAAATGGATTTGAGTAGTCAAAAATTAATTGATAAATGGATTGAAAATAATAATGAGAATTCACCTTTAATTTTATATAATTTTGAAAAAGATTTAAAGATTCCAGATAATGTAAAAAAAATAAAAATTAGATATCGTTTAGAAACTTTAACTCTTAATTTACCAAAATCAATTGAAATTTTAGAGTTAAATTATATTTTTAAAAGTATCGATAAACTTATCCTTAAAAATTCAGATAATTTAAAAGAGTTAAAGATAAAACAATGTAATTTTAAAACACTTAAAAATCTACCGGACAACATTGAAAAACTACACTTGGAAGGTAGATTTATTTATAACAATGTTAATAAACAAGATATCGATATTATAAATTTACCATCAAAATTAAAAAAATTATCTATTAATGGATTTAATTTTTTAAATTTTAATTTTCTTAAAGAAGGTATAATTTCTAATTCTATTAAATCGTTAAAAATTAATGATACAAATTTAGACGGTTGTTCTTTTATTAAAAATTTAACCAATCTTAAAACTTTAGATTTATCCAAAAATTTGATTTGGTATGTTGAAACTTTACCTGAAAACTTAAAGGAAGTAAATTTATCAAATAATCAGATTATAGAAATATCTAAATATTCAAATAAAATTAAAGATTTAGATGTAAGTCATAATAATCTTACTTATTATGATAATTTACCTTTATCAGTTGAAAATTTAAAAATTAACTCTAATCATATTAATTTTCTTAAATTAAATCTCCCGAATCTTGAAAGTTTAGAATGTCTAAGATGTTCTATTACTAAAATTTTATACTTACCGGAAAATTTAAAAGATTTGGATATATCTGAAAATAAACTATCGAATGATGAAAATATTCCACTGAATCTTAAAAAATTAAATATTTCAAATAATAGTTTTAAAAATATAGAACTTTCAAAATATATTAATTTAGAAAATTTAAATATATCAAATAATTTATTTTTAAATGTTGATTTGAAAACTTGCTTAAATTTAAAAAATTTCAAATGTTCAGGTAATAAAATTACAAAAATAAAAACTTTACCAGAAAATTTAGAAGATATAGATTTTTCTGATAACTTAATTCAAAATATTAAATCTTTACCAAGTAATCTCAAAAAAATTTTGATATCTAAAAATATTCTAACAAAGCTACCTAAACTTCCTGAAAATCTTAAATTTTTTAACTGTAGTAATAATTTGATTAAAAAGTTACCTGATATACCTGAAGATTTAGAAACATTATTTTGTGGTTCTAATATTTTAACTGTAATCCCTAAATTAAATGAAAAAATTGTCTATTTAAATTGCGAAAATAATCAAATTTCAGAGCTTCCAGAAGCACCTAAAAGTCTTAGTTTTTTAAATTGTTCAGGTAATTTATTTAACTATGTTCCAAAATTATCTAATGAAAATCCTGAAATTATTTTTGAAAACAATCCTATTTATGAAGAATTATCTCCGTTAATTAGAAGTATAAAACTTCCCTTATCTACTAGAATTTTTAAAAATTATGAAGTTAATACTATAATTTTACCTAAAGGAACTCTTTTATTTAGAGGTTTTGGGAATGAAAAAAAAATTATTCAGGATTTTATTGGATTTAATCCAGATGGAAAAAAATATAATTATTTATTTACAAATCATAATACATTCTTTTATCCTTATCCTTATGTTTCGGAAAATGTTGTATTTTCAGGTGTTATATGTATGTATGTTCTCACTGAAGATATAACTATAATATCTGAATTATACCCTTCTCGAAATAAAAGAAGTGATATGGATTTGGATTTATATACCACACGGTGTAGTAAAATTAACTTTACTAAAAATCTTAAAGGTTTATCTTACGACCCTTGTTTAACTGAAGATTTTATAACTGAAAATTTAGATATCAAAGGTCAAATTTGTTTATTCGACATTGACCTTAGAGCTCAAAATGAAATTAATATTGAAAAAATACCGTTTTTAAAGTATAGAAGAAATTTTATGGACTCTGCTAATGTAGTAGGAATACCAGAGTTAATTTTACATCCTTTAAAAGAAAGAAATTTAAAACCTATTAAGATGAAAAAACAAGAAGCAACATATGAATGGTTATCGAATAATATAGATAAATATATTTACGAACCTTTATATATAGAAAAATACGAAGGTGATAAGAAAAAAATAGGAATAATCGATGAACTATTAAAACCTGAAGGTGCCACGATATCAGGTAAAAATTTTCATATGACAATTGACCCGATGACATCCTTTTATATTATCTATGAACTTTGTAGTGAAGAAGTTCAAAAAAGATGTATTCCGGTTGAAGAAATTAATAAACTCGATTTCCTATAAATTTTAAAAAAAATTTAAGTCAAAAATTGACTTAAATTGATATATTTTCGGTCAAATTATATACTGATAATTTCGGTCAAATTAAATTGATATAATTTGACTTAGATAAATACTATATATTCCTTTATTTATAAAATCTCCAAAAGAATAAGCTATAAATTTAGCTTCGTCGTTTAAAAAGAAAGCTAAAGGATAAATTAACCAACCAAAAATGAAAAACCAACCTAGATTCTTCTTTTTATTTTGATTTTTACTTTTGAAAAAGTTCATTATTTCAATAACCTTCCAAAATATGATTCCATAAGCTATACTTCCGATGGTAAATAGATAATATTTTTTAAGTTTATCATCTACAAAGATTTCTGCTATTATTCCAGTAATAATCATTATGATGTCCATTACAAATAATAAAAAGAAACTACCTTCATATCCTTCTAACTCTGCTAGTTTCCAAAATGTATATAATAGGAGCGGAGTCGTAATCAACCAATCAAAATATCTAAGTTGTTGAGCAAATAGACTAGAATCTTTATCTAAGACATTCGAATTTTCAATTACAAAAGTTAAAGCATATTGAGTAAAGGCAATTCCTAGAATAGCTATCTCGGAATTTTTGATAGTTTCATAGTTGTTATTTTCCGATGTAAATAGAGACTTGAATAATAAAACAAAAAGAAAGATAGTGTTAATTAAAACGCAAATTAATAACAATGGAGACATCATTTTTTTAAATATTAAATTAAAATTTTTATAAATTCTTAGAATTTTATGTATCAATAACTGTGTTTAGAGCCATTCCATATAAGAATTTATTAATAAAATCAGCAAAGGTATAAATTAAATATTTTAGAGTTCCGTTTGTTAAAACACCAACTAAATATAAAGGCCAAGATATTAAAAAGAATAATCCTAATCTAGCCATTTTATATTTACCAATTTTCTTAAGAAAATTTCTTATTTCGATAATTTTCCAAAAAATAACACCAAAAGCAACAATTGATATGAAATCTAATATATCAGCAATAGGTCCAGATATAAAAATTGCTTCCGAAGCTATGATTGATAAAAACATAATTAAATCAGCAAAGAGTAAAATGGTAAAATCACCCTCATAACCATTTACTTCTGCTAACTGAAAATATGTATATAAAATTAAAGGGGTTGTAATAATCCAACTCATATATCTAAATTTTTGAGCAAAATCGGGATATTTTGTATCTAAAACATTAGAAACTTCAACGATGAAAGTTAGAGCATATTGAGTAAATCCAATTCCTAAAAAGACTAACTGACTAGCTCTAACTTTTTCATACTTGGTAAATTCATAGGTTGTTATAGATTTAAGTAATAAAATTAATATAACAACAGCATTAACTAAAATAAAAGTTATCAATATATCATTCATTTTTAATTATAATTATATTATAATTTAAGATAAAATAACTAAAATTTTATTAAGTTAAAATAATTTTTAGGCGACCAAATCGCCTAAAAATGGAAGCAACTCTACCTTGCCGGAGCCCGGTTGTTCTTCAGGAACTTCACCATCCTATCAACAGACAGTCCTTCAATAAGGCACTGCTGGATAATCTCCACCGGACTCCACACATCGCAGGCCAGCTCAGGAACCCTGCCCATAAAGCTCCGCTTCTTCTCCTCGCTCAGCTGACACATCATCCCAATGATATCGCACAGCATATTACGAGAGCAGTAGCTCAGCTCCAGCTGGAAGCCAAAGCGGCCAGGGCGCAGCATAGCAGGGTCCAGCCTCTCGGGGTGGTTGGAAGTCGCCACAAAGATGGTGTCCTCGTTGGAGATGAGACCGTCAATCTTCTGGAGCAGGTAGCCCAGAGTCAGCACGTCCTGCTTCTTCTCCGGCTTGCCAGGGCCGCGCTTCTCGGAGGCGGCAATAGACATCAGGAGCATCTCCTTCATCTCCTTCATCTCGCTAGAATCAGAAGTCTTAGGAGCAGCACCCTTGCGGTCAGCCACCAGCTCGCCCATAGTATCAATCTCCTCAAACACAAACATATGCGTCTTGCGGTCAACATTCATAATGGTGTCCAGCGCGCTGCGGGTCTTGATGTTGGTCAGGTCGATATTGATGACGTGCCGCTTGGTGTAGTTGGCAATGGCCTGGATGACTCCAGACTTACCAGTCCCAGGAGGCCCGTGTAGCAGGATACCCAGCTTGTTCTCCATAGGCACAAAAGCAGGATACAGAGTCCGGGTCTTGAACCGGTTCAGCATGCTCACCAGAGTCTCCTTGTCCTCAAAGAACAGGGTGTCAAAGGTCTTGTTGGGGTTCACCTGTCCAATCTCCTTGTTCCTCACGCTATCCACACGGTGTCCAGGCATAATCTCAATCTGGAACACCTTCAGCTTCTTGGAATCCACCACCCTAGACTTGAGCTCCGGGTCGGTGCTCAGGATGGCCTTGGAAACCTCAACAATAGCATCCCTGCTGTTGGAGCAGAGGCTAAAAACACGGTAGCTATCGATGTCCATATTCTCAGTGATGTCGGAAGAAATGTTATGAACACTCTTGACCGCAAACACAGGAACGCCATCCTTGCCAATCCACACAGGAACCGGTGTCTCTAGGGCCTTAGTCATAGAATGAATCAGACCCGCAACATTGTTCCAGTTCTCGGTAACCTGCTGGTCATTGTCCAATTCGCAGGCATCACGGGCGTAGTCCAGGGAGTTGGCCAGTCCGAAAGCCAGAACCAAACCCCCCTTCTTCATCTTGTCAGAGTTGGCATTCACAATCCACTTGCAAAACAGCATGACCTCGGTCTCCTCGCTAAAAGGCACCGTGAAGCGGAACTCCTTGGGCACCTCAAAGCTGTCAGGGTTGAACCTGGTAGGAGAGGTCCTCAGGCACCGCCGCATACACACCATCCAGCCACCCTTGGCGGTCATGAAGATGACAAAGCTCAGAACAGCAGCAAAAATCATGTTGAAGATGGACATGAACACATTGTCAGCCACCTTGTTGCCGGTGTTGATGTAGTTCCCGGCATACACGCTGAAGAGCGTGTTCAGCTGCTGGACCAGAATCTCGGACATTTTTCAATCGTCGATGCTGAAGCACTTAAAAATTCGATAATTTTTCATCAAAAATTCAATTTTTACAAAAGTTTTGATATTTCTAAAATTGAATTGAATTACTTAATTATATAAGATTTTAAAGATAAAAATGGAAAAGATTTTAGGGGAATGTTTAAAAAACTTCCCTGAAGATGCGAAAGATATTAATATAATTGGAGTTCTAGAATGTTCTTCAAAATATAAATACGGTATAACATCTCGAGGTATTCCTCTTTATATGTTTTCACCTTTACAGATTGGAATACAAAATGAAGTTCCTCCTATGCTTGTAGGTTCTAAGATTTCTGATACAACTAAGAATTATCTTGTTCTTGTTAAATTTTTAAACTGGGATGAAAAGTTTCCTAGAGGAAGTTTAGTTGAAATTATTGGACCTTGTGGAGATTGGGAAGCCGAAAGAAAAGCATTAATGTGGCAATATAACCCATATATCCATAAAGCTGTTAAAGCTGATAATAGAATTGAAAATTCCGAAAAGATTCAAAAATCTGTTTCGAAACAGATTCTTTCTCTGAAAGATTGGACAACTTTTAATATTGACCCAGAAGGTTGCGAAGATATCGATGATTGTATAAGTTTTAAGATTGATGAATCTGATAATTTAAAGATAGCTATTACAATTTCTAACGTTGCTTCTATTCTTGAAAAAGATACAGAGTTAGATAGAAAAGTTTCTATTATTACTCAAACTTTATATTCAGAAAATGAAAGGCGTTCTATGCTACCATCTGATTATGAAAAAGCTTGTTCTCTTCTTCCAAATGAAAAACGTTTTGGTATTTCATTAATTTTTGATGTTCCTAAAGAGATAGAAAATAAAGAATCTATTGACATTGAATCATTAAAAGGTTTTTTTACGGAGACTAGGATTATCAATCATAAAACTTATTCATATGAATCTATTAAAAATATTTTTAAAGAGAAAGATGAAAATATGATTAGAGTCTGTGATTTTATGAGAAAAATAAGTCATTCAGAAGATACACATAAATGGATTGAAACGTTAATGATTTATTATAATACTAAAGCAGCTAATCTATTAATGAAATTTAACACCGGTATCTTTCGGAAACATTCAATTCCTTCTATTGATAAGATTAGTAAATATGGAAGATTTAATATTTTCCTAGCATATGAAGCGGCTCAATATTGTAAGCTTAAAAATGAAGGTTCAAATCTGTATCATTACGGGCTTGATGAAAAGGTATATGTTCATATGACATCCCCTATTCGTCGATATGCTGATTTAATTAATCAAAGATTGATGGTTAAAATTCTAAACAAAGAATATAATGATTTAGAAATTAATGACGAAATAATTAGTCATATGAACTTTAGACAAAAAGTAACGAAGAAGCACGAAAGAGATTTGTCTCTTCTTAAGATTTTAAGGGATAAGAAAGAAGCTATTGTAAGAGGCGGAATTGTTTCAATTATTATAAAAGAAGATAAGAAAAAGATTAAGGTTTATATTAATGAATGGAAACGAGTTGTTAGTATTCCGATTAACATTGAAGATGAAAAGGATTTTAAAGAAAAATCATATGAAACAGATTTTAAAGAAAAACCGTGTAAAACAGATTTTTCTATAGACCAAGAATTATCAATTAAATATTTCTACAATCCAAATAATAGAAGATGGAAAGATAAGATTGTATTCCAGATTCAGTGATTAAAAGTTTTTATTTAAATTTTTATTTAAATAAAAATGCCAAAATATCTTTTAGCAACCATCAAGCAAGGTTTTGGTAATAAAATATTTTTATTAGCTAAAATTATAAAGTTTTATAATGAATTAAATAAATTTTGTATTAAAAATGATAAGGAACAATTTAGTAAAATAATAATTATGTTTGAAATTTCAAGACACGGTGAAACCTTGGATGATTTTTTAAATTTTTTCCCTAATTTGAAGGACCATCCAAGTTTTATTTTCACTGATAATTGGTCTAATTTTGATAAAATTAGGAAAGAACATGAAATTGGAGGTAATCTTAGAACATCTATGAAAATAAATGTAATTGACGAAAAAGAATTTAAAACAGCTGATAAACATAATTCAGGTAAAAGTGTTTTTCTAGACACTACTTATTATTTTCCTGATGTTTGTATATCTTATAATGAAACAGATATAATAAATATATATGAAATTTTAAGTATAAACCCTGAAGAGATAGAACTTAAAAGAGAATATAATTTTGATAACGATATTTTTATACATATTCGTATGGGAGATAAAGTTGATATAAATAAAGGATTTAGGAAAAGTCCAGTTAAATATATTATACTTAACCCTGATTATTATATTAATAATGTAAAAGGGTTAAGAGTTGATAATCCAGATTCTAAAGTATATATATTCACCGATTATCCTGATTTTGTTAATAAAGAAATTATACCTTATATTGATAATTCCGAAATTGTAGATGAATCTTTATATAATGTTTGGTATTTAGCTCAAAATTTTAAGTATTTAATTTTATCGGATTCAACTTTAACCCATAGCTCTTTACCGTTTAATGAAAATGAAGATAAAATAATATTTTCATTTGGATATACAGTTTCGCCTATCCAAAGACAATCTTGGCCTATTTCTAACAAAACTAATGATATAATTGAATACAAAGGTATAAAACTTGAAAATATAGAATTTTATCTTCAAAATGGTATACAAAATAGTTATTGTAATTTAATAACAAATCTTGATTATTTAATAATATAAAAATTATTCAGTGTAAAAATTGAATTTTTAAAACTATTTTTAAAAATTCAAAAAATTTTATCAAATTAAGATGTCTTATCTTGATACAAATTATATCATTAATGCTAGAAATGAGGCCATTTCTTATCTTTTATATCATATCAAGAAAGTAATTGAATCATCTGATAGAATTAATAAAAATATAACTTTTATCGATGATGCTAGAAACATTTCTAGTAGAATTTGTTTTGATTATGATATTATAGTTTGGGTTCTTTTGGGAAATAATCCCAAAAGACACGATTGGGGATATTTCGAAATTGTTCATCCTAATATTAAAGCAGCAAAATATATCATTAACGACGAAATCGAAAATGATATTCGTGATAAAATGAAAATTAGGAATAAATTTAAGGTTTTCTACAAAGTAGATAAGGATAATATTAAAATTACATTGGAAATTTACAATAATAAAAAATATACTAGCACCGGAGAAAAATATATTAGCTCTATTAACGAGATTGAAAAGATTTCAAAGGAAAAGGATGTCATTGTAAAAGAGATAGAAATTCTCAAAAAGGAAAACAAATTGATTCATGATGAGATGACGGGTATTTCTCAAGAGAATGTATCTTTAAAGGAACAATTAACAGCTTCTCTTCGTGAAAGGAATTATTTTTCTTTTCAGTGTAATTATTACAAAGGTGAATATGAGAAGTGTGGAATTGAGAAGGATATTCAGATTGAACTACTCAAGACCGAGATTAAGATTCTCCGTGATAAGTTTTTACCTCCTACTTCTATGGGAGCAGCATTTCTTCAGACTATTTTACCTAGTCAAGGATAATAGTCTAATGTTAAATTCATAAACTATGAATTTAAAAAATTGAATTTATAATTTTAACTTCCAAAAAAATCTAAAATGAACCCTACAACTTTTTCGGAACTTCAGATTATTAATATTAGGGATGAAATTGTAAATTATATTGTTTTTCTAATCGAAAAAAATATTAAAATTATAGATAAGAAAGAAGAAAAGAAGATTTCCATTTGTGATACTAATGAAATTATGAATGTTGTCGGATTTAATAAGGATATTATTATTTGGTGTTTTCTAGGAGATAACCCTAATAAAAAAGAATGGGGTTATCTCTCGTCTAAATTTCCTCGTCTAAATTCTGTTAAGTATATTCTTAAAGAGATTGAGATTCCTCGAATTTGTATGAAATATAATATTCAAAACGAATTTGCTATTTCTTTTAAGATTAAGAAAAATATGAGGAATCTCGATATTAATCTTAAGAAGATTATCAATGATTATAAATTTTCCGAAACACCACTTGAAAAGGAGAATAAAGAGCTATTCTTTGAGAACGACCTTCTTAAACAAGAATCTAAAGCTAAAGAACAAAGGATTAGAAGTATGGAAAAGGAAATTGAAATTCTAAAATCTTATCTAATGCTCAAAAATTAAAATATTTAGATATTTTATATGATTTATTCATATAAAATTTAAGCTATAATAGAAAATGCTATTATCATACCTAGTAAAATAAAAAATGCTATTAATCCTACTTGTAAATTATACGATGGTAATATATTCATAGTAATAATTACTACCGCTATAACTGCTATTAAAACAGATACTAAGAATAAAATGAGAACAGTTGTATTTTCGGTAGTATTAGTTGGTTTAGGAGGAACAGGAGGTTCGGGTTCTTTTTCTTCTACGTGATACCCAGAATATAAATTCTTAAAAATACCATTAGAGTCAAATCTAATAACATAGCTATTATTTGATACAAGATCAGAACTATCTCCTACTAGACCTGTTTCGGGTGTTAAAGTATAAAAATTAGTATAAAGATTTTCCGAACCTGTTAATCCATTTCCAATACCCCACATTAAATCATATTGGTCTAAATTATCTGTTCTTAATACTAATTCTCCAGATACAATCTGAACATAAACATCATCTAAAGGGTTTTGTTGTTTATAAAAAGTTATTTCGTAAATCATATTAGAATTTCCTACGGTTCCGTCGCTAGAACTATTATATCCTTCATATCTAAATCTATAAGTTTTATCAGTAGGAGTTTCAAAAGCTTGTTGCCAAGAATCATCATTTGCACCAATATAAATACCTGGAGTAAAAATTTCTTGTACATAATCATATGAATTTTTACTATAAGGAAAAGGAGCAACAGGGCAACAAGGAGCTTCACCTGTTTGACCTGGATTTGGCATTCCAAAAGTTAAATATGTATTAGAATTAAAATATGGTTGAGTGTAAGTCATTCCAAAAAATTTAAATTCAAAAGGCAAAGTTCTTGGTGCTTCACCTTCGATAACATTGTTTATTCTAAATAAATACGTATCATCATAATTACCATATTGTAATAGAGTTCCTGTGGAACCAATCGGTTCCACAACACCTGGAGCTGCGATATACATTTTACTTTTTTAAAATTAAATTATTTTCAAAAATAATTTAATTTAATTATTTTTTAATTTTCTCAATTTAATTATTTAAAATTTTTTAATTAAATTTTAAATAATTAAATTTTAAATTCTCAGATATAATGAATCTGAAATAGCAATATCCCTTAGAATTAGTGATTTTAGCTCTGAAATTTTATATAACATATCTACATCAGAAGAAATTTGACAAATCGTATTAAGCTCTTCCAAAGCATTAGATACGGATAGAATAGTTCGATATAAATTACCAGGAAAGATATCAAAGTTCCTACAAATTAGCTCGGATAAATCTCCTTCAATCCAACGAGTTATAGGTTCGACATTTCTTCTACTAATCTCCCAGAATTTATCTTCACTTCTATGATTTTCTAGTTTAACCATCTCATCTTTAATTTCTAAGACTTTAGAGTATAAATTATCAAGTTTAATATTTTTAACCTCTACTTCAAATTCTTCATTTCTATTATCGATAAGAAAGAAAGCAATAAATCCAGCTATCTCTTTTGATGATAACTCTTTAAGAAGACCTTTCTTGTAAGCTTTAACGAGAAGAATACTATTTACTTCATTAACTTCTGTCGCTAAAATTCCTTCATTTGTTAGAGAATTATCTTCATTGATAAATCCAATTTTATTTAGAAATTCAACATTAGATTGAATAGAATTATACTTATTCTTTTCAATCATTTCAAGTTCATTTGAATTCTTTTCAATCAACCTTTGACATTCTGACCATTCTCCGAATTTTTTACCAGCTGTAATCCAAGCGGGACCAACGTGTTTATTATTCCAAATAGATAAAAGTCTTTGAATCTCTTTTGTCTTGGTCATATTTTCAAGTTCTTTCTTTTCAAGAAGGTCTTTAATATAAGGTTCAATGTTTAGACTTTTTTGTTTATTCAACTGTTCTTGATTTTTAGATATAAGTTCTTCAATATATTCCTTTAATTCTCTATTATAATAAGAGTTTTGAATAATATCTTCAGAGTTGTATTTTTTAGAATGAATAATTTTAAGAATAAAATCATAATGAAAATCCATTCGAGATTCGACATCTAGAATTCTTCCGTTCATAATATTTTTAAGCTCTTCAGCTGATACAAATTTATTAACTGGGAAATAGATAACAGTTCCTTTATCATCTATACCTCTTCTCCCTGCTCTTCCGGCCATTTGGATAAACTCATCGTGTCGAATAAGTCTCATATCTCCTTTACGGTCATCATATTTCTTAAGGTCTAGAAAAACTACAGTTCTGGTAGGCATATTAATTCCAACCGCAAATGTTTCAGTTGCGAATAGAACTTTAATATATCCCTTACTGAAAAGAATTTCAATAATTTCTTTTAGAATTGGAAGAAGACCACTATGATGATAAGCGATACCTTTCAGAAGTAGCTCTTTTAGAGAATGATACTGTTCTAGATGTTTAATTTTATCTTCGTGATAATGTAGATGAAAATCAATAATATGTTTAACAGCAGCACTATCGGAACTATCAATTAAACTTCCTTCAATAGCTTTAGCATATTTCTCACAATCTTTTCTAGAGAAAATGAAAAATAGAGCAGGTAGAAGGTCTTTATTTTTAAGAGTCTCAATACATTTATTAATTCTGTATTTTGTTGAAGTAATACTTACTTTACCTTCACTAATAACTTGACCTTCTTCTCTCATAGCTACGCGTTCTTTATGAATATCATGATTCTTGAGAAATAACATTCTATCTTTACACCAAGCTTTATAAATTGGTTCATCGTAACTATTTGAACTGTTAGCAATTTCGACAAAATCATACTTATCCCCTAGAACATAATAAGTTAAAGGAACAATTCGATATTTGGTTGGAATAAAATGAATAGGTTTCTTTTTGATATCACTCAGCCATTCTGCTAGACTTTTACCGTTTCCAATTGTGGCCGAAAGAAGCACTAGGTTAATATTAGAGTCAAGGAGAATAAGAGTCTCTTCCCAAATTTTTCCACGGTCAGGGTCGTTAATATAATGAACTTCATCAAAAATAACAGCATCAAGACCTTCCATACTCATTCCAGCAGTTAGACCATAAGAATTAGTAGAAGAATTCTCTTTATAAAGAAGATTACGTAAAATTTCAGTGGTCATAATAACAATATCAGCTTGAGGCTGAAACTTAATATCGCCTGTAATAATACCAACTTTCTCCGCACCATAAATTTTCTTAAGGTCATGAAACTTCTGATTTGATAGAGACTTAATTGGTGTAGTATAAAAAACTCTTTTTCCTTTCTTTAGACTTTGATAAATCTGAAATTCAGCTACCAAAGTTTTACCAGAACCTGTTTTCGCGCATACTAACACATTTTCGTGATTATGAATAGCCTTAATCGCATATTTTTGAAAATTATCAAGTTTAAAAGAAAAAGGTGTTTCGATATCATCAATATTTACGTTTTCTTTTGGATTACAATGGACAACATATTGATTCATTTTAAATTTTTAAATTTTATGAAACTTTAGTAAATTTTGATTTTAAGAATTCTAAAATCTTTAAATTCATTTTTAAGAATTCTTTAATTCTTTAATTCTTAAAAAGAACATTTTAAATAAAAAGTTTAAATTAAATTATTAAAATGGATGAAAAAATCAATATTTTAATAATTACTAATAAAGGGTTTCTAAATTTTACTCATAATTTTATTCAAAATGTTAAAAATCTTGAATTAAAATATAATATAATTATTGCTTGTTTAGATGAAGAATGTTATGAAAACTTAATTTCGTTAAAACTTGATTCTAATTTTGAACTGATTAAATATTTTGATGAAACTTTAAAAGATTTTAAATCTTGGGGAACTTTAGATTATAAAAAGTTAGTATTTAAAAAATTGGATATATATTATGATATTTTAAATATATATCCAAATAAGGATATTATTTATATAGATTTAGATATATATTTATTTTCAGATCCAATTCCTCAATTAATAAATTATATTGAAAATAAACCAAATTATGATATATATTTTCAATGTGATGAAGAAAACAAACAATGTGTAAAATGTAAAGCTTGTTCGGGTTTTATGTATATTAAAAATAACGAAAATACTAAAAAAATATTTAACTGGAAAAGTATATGTTCAGAAGAAGAAGCCTATAATTTTACAGGGAATCAACAATACTTATATAAATATATGGATAAAATTGTAAATTGGACTACATTATCAAGAAATTTATACCCAAATGGTATATTTGTCGAAGACATACCAAAAGATGCTTTAATTTTACATTATAATTTTATCGAAGGTGAGGGGGAAAAAATGATTAAAATGTTCAAAAATGGACATTGGTTAATTAATTTTGATTATACATATATAGAGGATTTATGTCGTTTTACTTTATCGCCGGACCAAATGTCTTTAAGAGAATATATGAAAATTTGTGAAATTATCAAAACTAAAACACCTTGTAATATTTTAGTTTATGGTTTAGGAAATGATAGTTTTCTTTATCATTTCCTAAATAAAAATGGTTATACTTTTTTTATAGAGAATAATAAAAATTGGATTGCTAAAATTGGAGAAAAATATAAATATCTAAATTATGGGTATTTTAATTTTCCCACAACTGTCGAAAAATCTTTAAATTCTAATTTTAATTCTAACATTTCAACGTCTTATATTAAAGATAAAGAATGGGATATTATAATCATAGATGGCCCACCTGGATATGATAAAAATACTCCAGGTAGAGAAATTCCTATTAAAGAATCAGCCGAATATTTTAAAAAATCAAATAAAAAAGTTGATGTTTTTATTCACGATATTAATAGAATTTTAGAAAATAGCGTATGTAATAAATTTTTCGAAAACTTTGAAAAAGAATCATATGATAGGACTTTTCATTTTTATAAAAAATAATTTCATTTTAATAGATTAATTAATCTATTAAAATAATGGGGAATCAAAACTCAAAGAAAAATAAAAATGTAGTTATAGGTCAAATGACGGGTGGTTTAGGAAATCAGCTTTTTGTTATAGCTGCTACCTATGCTTATTGTAGAAAATATAACAAATGTTTTTATTTAACATATTCTTGGAAAGATTATTCTAAAGAAAGACCTGATTATTGGGATAATATTTTATCTTTCGTAAAACAAAACGGAAATTTAGTTTTTAATAGTCAAATTAAGAAAGTTAAATCATATGAGTATAAAAGTTCAGAATATAAAGAAATACCCAAATTTAATCATAATATTATACTTAAAGGATATTTTCAAAGTCATAAATATTTTAAAGAATATACAACTGAAATTAAATATCTTTTATCTTTACCTGAATATTATAAAAAATTAGTAAATATTAAATTATCTAAATTTGGAGAAGAAACAATTGTAGCAATTCATATAAGAAGAGGAGATTATTTTAAATATCCCGGAATTTATCATATTTTAAGTAAAGAATATTATATTGAAGCTAAGAAAGTTTTAGAAGAAAAACTAGGATTTAAACCTATTTATCTTTATTTTAGTAATGATAAGAAATGGGTTAAGGAAAATTTTATCTTAGAAGGAAAAGATGAAATTATAGAAGAATCAAAAGATTATATCGAATTTGCTATTATGTCCCAATGTCATCATTTTATCATAGCAAATTCAACATTTTCTTGGTGGGCAGCTTATTTAAGTAACACTTTAGAAAGAATTTTACCTAAAATAGTTATAGCACCTAAAAATTGGTATGGAGAAAAATGGAGTGAAAAATGGGAAGATATTTATCCCGATGAATGGTTTTGTTTATTAGATATTAATTGAAATTTTTAATAAATTTTTAATATCAGAAATTAATTTTTTAGGATTTTCACCAGACCAAAATTGTTTAGCATATATAGTTTTATTATTTTCTTTACTAAAAATAAAATTTACAATTTCAGGGTCAAAATTATAAATAAAAGAACCCATAATATTAAATTCTGAAAACTTATACTTTTCAAAAATAAAAATACATCCATTGATAAAATCTTTACCTGTTTTTTCTTCAATATATCTTCTAATATCTTTTAAACATTTCGAAGGATAAACTTGAGGTAATCTTCTCATAAATTCAAATTCTGTATTTAAATCTAGATATTTTAAACAAGGTTGCCAACAAATAGCCGGTCCTGAATCTTTCCAATAATCTTTCCAAATTATTGGTTTTCTATCATTGAAATAACTTTCAATGATATCAACTTCTTTATAAAAAATACAATCACTATCAACATAATAAAAATATTCAGCATCTGACCATATATCAGCATAAAGTTTTGATATTTGTTGTCCTACATAATCAATTTTATTATCATAATTATGTTCTTTGATTATTTTAAGTCCTTCTAAATCGAACCTTTTACTAAAAAGATTATAATCTTTTTCTTTAATACAAATTATGATATCTCTATAATTTTTACAATATTTTTTAATCGAATATAAACAATAAAATAAAATATCAAAATCCTTATAATAAGTTCTAATAAAAATATCAATTATTGGTTTATCCATTTTTTAAAACTTAAGTTTTTTAAAGTTTTAAAGTTTTAATTTTATGTTTAAAGTTTAAAGTTTTATAAACATAAGTTTTAAAGTTTTAAAAATGGAAGATATTATAAAATATTCAGAATGCGTACATAATCAAACTTTTTTTATTACAATAACTAATTACGGATATATTCCTTATACAATTAATATGTTAAAAAGTTTAAATAAGTTTAATGTTGATAAACAAATATTGATTATTTGTCTAGACAAAGACAGTTTTTTATTTTTAGAAAATTTGGGTTATCAAGTTTATTTATTTAATATTGATATTAGAGAATTCAATATATTTAAGAAAAATAAAGATTTTGGATATATTAGATATATTAAATTTAAAATTTTACATAAAATAATTTCTTTAGGTTATAATGTTTTATATTCTGATTCTGATATAGTATATCTTAAAAATCCAATAGAAAAAATAGTAATTTGGGAAAATATGAAAGTTGATGTTATAATACAAAATGACGGAGAAAAGAATAACAAAACAAATAATTTATGTGTTGGATTTATATTTATCAAATCCAATGAAAAAACTATAGAAAATTTTGAAATTAAAGACCATACAGCATTTGAAGGTATTAAAAATGGAAAATATCCTATTTATGACCAGACTTATTTTAATAAATATATTTCAAAAAATTTAATAATTAATATTTTACCTTTAGAATTATATCCAAATGGAATTTTTTTTATTAGAAATTGTTCTAAATTAAATAATTTAGAATTGGTTCATTTTAATTGGATTTCGGGCGATGAAAAATATAATAAAATGCTAAAATATAAAATGTGGTTAGTAGATAATAAAATACCCGAATATAAAAAAAGAGTTATAAATTATTATCTTGAATATGATATTTATAATCCCGAGTTTGTTTTTGGTATAGGAGATTATTTAAGAGGATGTATGAGTTTATACTATATTTGTAAAAATAACAATTGGGAATTTATAGCAGATTATTCTAAACATTCTATTTTTAATTTTGTTGATAATAAATTATCAAATCCGGTTGAAACTGAAGAGAAAAAAATTAAAAACTTTTTTCTCTGTGATAATTTGAATAAATCCCATTATAATCAAATTTATAGCTATTTAGTTAAAAATAGAGATTATAAATATGTTTCAACAAATTTATTTCAAATTAAAAAAATAACAGAAGATTGTAGAGAATTTATGAAAAAATCTTTTAAACCAAATGACATTTTAGAAACCGAAATACAAAAATATATGAACGAGTTTCAAATTAAAGAAAAAGAATATATATGCTTACATATTAGAATGGGAGATGAAAAATTAGTAAGTGGTGATGATATTTCTTCAAAATACGAAAGAGTTAAAAATAAAATTATTAAAATGGTTGAAATATATGGAAGTTCTTATAAAGTTATAGTTTTTTCTGATGATCCAGATATGAAAAAATATTTAAATCAAAATTGTGGTTATCTATATTTAAATACTAAATCTTGTCATTTAGGAATGAAAGGAAATAATTTAGATGATGTAAGAGATACTTTAGTTGATTTTTTTATTTTAAGTAGATGCTATAAAATTATATTACATAGTGAATTAAGTCATGGTTCCGGATTTAGTCATTGGTGTTCTCAAATCTATAATATTGAAGTTATTAAATAATAAAAAATCTATAATATTGAAGTTATTAAATAATCAAAAATCTATAATATTGGTGTTCTCAAATCTATAATATTGAAGTTATTAAATAATCAAAAATCTATAATATTGAAGTTATTTAGTCATTGAAGTTATTAAATAATAAAAAATCTATAATATTGAAGTTATTAAATAATCAAAAATCTATAAGTTCAAATTTATAGATTTTTAAAATTGAATCATTTAAATGATTCAATTTAATTTTAAAATCTATTTTCATAAAATTATGAAAATTTTAGTTATCGGAGATTGTCATTTTAAACATAATAATGAAATTGAAACTAATTTAATGTGTGATAGAATTTATGAGGTTGTTCTATCACAAAATCCAGATATGATTGTTGTGTTAGGTGATACACTTGACACACATTCTCATATAGATATGAACCCTTTTAATCGAGCTCTTAAGTTTTTATATACTCTTTCTCAAATGAATAACAATCTTTATATTTTGATAGGAAATCACGATAGACCTTCTAATACAGATTTTCTAAGTGAAAATAGCCCATTCAATGCTTGTAAGATGTGGAAAAATACTACAATTGTGGATAAAGTTAAAATTTTCAAAGAGTCTAAAGAGTCTGACGGATTAAAAATAGTTTTTGTTCCTTATGTTCCTAATGGAAGGTTTATGGATGCTTTGGGAACGGAAGGAATTACATCTGAAAATATTCAAGAGTGTAGTCTTATCTTTGCTCATCAAGAATTTAAAGGTTGTAAAATGGGAGCTATTATTTCCGTTAATGGAGACGAATGGCCTGTAGATTATCCAATGGTTATCTCTGGTCATATTCACGATAATGCTGAAACTCAAAACAATCTCTTATATCCAGGAACACCGATTCAACTAGGATATGGAGTCCCTCCTTCTAAAGGAGTTATGATAGTTAATATCAATACATCAGTTCTTGATGTATCAAAACCCGAAGATTCTAAATTGAATATTTCTTATGATTATTTTGACCTAAAACTTCCTAAAAAAATGATTATTCATATTTCACCCGAGGAACTTGCTACTTATCAAGTTCCAGATAACTGTTTTGTTAAGCTTGTCTGTAAAGGAGATTCTAAATCGATTCGTGAAATTACTAAACTAGAATCTGTTAAGGAAATGCTTACAAATCCAAAGATTAAACTTTCTATTCAGGAAGATAAAAGTAAAGTTAATATTAACGGCGTCAATATAGATGTAAGTATTGGAAATAAAGTTGATACAATTCCTTTTCAGAAAAGACTTTTCAATATGTTTAAAACTCAGAATGATGAGATTAAAAATCTTTTTACAACTATGTTCGGAAAGATTGTTGAATAAAAATTTTAATTCCCTAAAGAATTAAAATTTAAGATTATGAAAAATTTAAGATTATGAAAATCATTTTAATCTTTTTAAAAGATTAAAATTCATCTAAAGGTTGGCAAATTTGACAATCCTTTGTAAATTTACGAGCGAAGAAAAATGGACTTTCTTTCAATTTCATAAACTCCGCACTTGTGATAAAGTTGTAAGTTTTAGGGGAACATCCATCAGGGTCATTCGATTCATCCCAATTAGTAAAAGTTTTTCCATCATTAATAATATCATAAGGACAATATAGCATACATAGTGTAGCAAAATAATGTTCATCTGGAGCAAAAACTCCATCAAAATATTCAATAATCTTAATATCTTCCAGACAGAGTTTAGCGTGTTCCCGATTTAGAATACACCATTGAGAAGCTTTATAGATATCATCTTTGTTTAGAAATTTTAGAACTTTATCACAACGAGGGAAATAAGTCGATTGTTTAGCAAATTCAAAATAACTTTTATCTTCGATAGTTAAACTTTCATAAATATAGTCAAAAGACTTAACCGGAATACAAGAGTTGCTTACAAAAATAAATTTAAAATTATCTTTATCTTTCATAGCCATTTTCAGTAGAAGTTTTTGAACATAAACAAGACTAATATCTCCATATTTAGTTGGAAGTGTCATATCTAGCTTCTTATCTTCAAAATAATCGAGTTTTTTATTTTCTTTACTGTGAATATAAATTGAATATTTATTCTTATCTACTCCATCAAAAAACTTTTTCCACATTTTTTCTTGATTGATTTCATCATAAATTAGAAAAAGAAAAGCAATCTTCTTCATTTTAAGTTTTTAGACTTTGATGATTAGATTTGACTTTAAAAACTTGACTTTAAAAATTGATTATTTAAACTTTTAAAAGAATAGTTTTAAAAATTCATTTTTAATTAAAAACTTAAACTTTAAATATTTAAAATTGAAATGCGCAGAGGAGTAAAATTAAACTCTTCTAGTTCGATTAAGTCTGAAAAGAGATTTATCTCTGAAGTTGAAGGTATTGATTTAGGTTCTACTCCTGTGTTTCATAATACTATTATTCAAAATAGCGGAAGTGATTTAAATCAAACTTTTAATTATAAGGAAGATGACTGGCTTCTTGTAGCTGATGGTTCTGGTTCTCAGAAATACACTTCTCGCAAAGGTATGGTTAAGAAGGCTCTAAAATGGGGTCAAATGAAACTTTTCATTACTGAACTACAGTTTCTAAATAAGTATTGGGACCCTGTAGCTGTTCCTAACCCTCTATGTGTTTATGTTGGAGCTGCTACTGGAAATCATATTGTTTTTCTAGCTAAGATGTTTCCTCAAATTCAGTTTCATCTTTACGATGGTCGCTCTTTTGACCCACGGTTAGAATCTGTTGAAAATGTGAAACTTTTTGTAAAACTTTTTACTGACGAAGATGTAGCTAAATATACCGGAAGAAATGATGTCTTCTTTATCTCTGATATCCGGAGTCTAGAATATAATCAAGATTCTATTCAAAATGAGGAGACTGATAAGAAGAATGAAGATACTACAATTCAGGATATGACGCTTCAGATGGACTGGGTTGTTCGTATCAAACCTGTTAAAGCTCATCTAAAATTTCGTCTTCCTTATAATTATGACGATAAATATGAATGGTCTAGAGAAAAAAAAAGTTTTCAATATCTAGATGGAGATATTTACAAACAACCTTTTGCTCCTCCTACAAGCACAGAGACTCGTCTAGTTCCAGATTTAAAACTGGCGGTCAGAGATTGGGATTTCCGTGCTTATGAAAATATGATGTTTTATCACAATAACGTCATAAGAGAACACGTTAAGTTTATTAATCCTCTAACTGGTATTAATGAGCCTATCTCCGAAGAGCTTGGTCTTCTACAAGATTTTGATAGTATGGTATTCATTACAACTGTTAAGGAATATCTAGAAAAGTTTATTGAAGTCAGGAGTATATCTATTGAACAGATTATGAAGCTATCAAAAGCTATTATTAAAGATGTTGGTGCTGATGTTATTACATTTGCTGATTTACGTGCCGGATTAAATGGAACTTTAACCTCTACGGTTAAGACTCGGATTCGTCGAACTCTTGAATCTACCGGTGAAAACGAGAATGAATAAAATTTTATATACTAATAGTATATAAAATAAACATAACAATTAAACACAAATCGAAAATGGTAAAATTTCTTTAATTATTTGTTGATTTCCTCTAGTCATAAAAATAATATCATTTGTTTTAATTTCATTCTTAAGTTTGAGAGGTATAATTATCGCACTAAAACAACTGTCTGACACTATAATTTTTTTAGAATTTATTATAACATTTATATAATCAATTAAAGGTATATCAACAAATAATTGAGCTAATAAAAACTTTTCTCCTTCTATATAATAATTTTTATTAGTACATATTATTATGTCATCTTCTTCAGTTTTAACTATATATTTACGAGCATCGAAAAAAGTAGTTGAAGAAGTTTCATGAACAAATATGATATTAAATTTTTTTATTTTTTCGTAAAGATTTACACTTTTTGTTGTATTATCTAATCTAAAATTTTCATAATAAATTTTAAAAGGTAAATTGACCTTGTTGTAAAATTTAATTAAAAAATTATCAGTTTTAATTGTTGGTTCGTAATCTTTCAGTTTTTTAGTTGATCTAATATTAAAATCGTTTCTATGACTTAAACTAGCATTATAGATATCAAAATCTTCCCATTTATCCGGTAAAGTTTTTAATTCATCATCATTTGTTATAAAAACTTGAACTTTAGGTTCATCACTAAAAAAAGATACTACATTTTTATAATTATGCTCTTTACAGGGTAAATAAATTCTGTCATAATAATCACAAAGATATCTACATAATCCAATCATAGAAATATTATCACCTAAACCTAAATGACATAAAATTAAACACTTTGAAAATAATTTGTTAAGGAATATATCGATATCTGTATATAAATTTTGATTATTTTTTTGATAATTATTTAAAGCAACATGGTTTAATCCGCCTATATAACAAAGATTATTTTTAGAAAAAGATTGACATAAAGTTAAAGGACCACCATATCCAAAAGTAATATTAAGTTTAGCTTTATTTATTAGATTAATATCTTTTATAAAATCTTCAATAGATTCATTTCCACTATATATAAATTCTTTAGTTAAATCTACAACATTATTTTTTTCTTTTAAAATTGATAAATATTTATATATACTTTGAATATTATGAATTTTCCGTTCAACACATTCTTCAATTTCTCTTTCTCCTAAAATGATAATTTTATAGTTAGTTTTATAGTCTTTTAAAAAACTAACTAAATTTTTAACATCTTTATCAAAAAATTCCTTTTGATAATAATCAAACCTTGCTTTTGTATGAAAAATAATATAATCACCTTCTATAGTTGTATTTTTGGGTATATTAAAATAATCATATAAATAATTATTTTTAAAATTATAATTTGGTATACTAGATATTTTAATAGTTTCTTCCTCAAATATATTATATTTAAAGCTGAAAGCGTTTAATATAAATATAATGGAATTTAAATATTTTTCGGAATATAATCTATAATCTTTTATTATTTTATTATTTATATTAATTTTGACATCATTTAAGTTATTATTTTTTAAATACATTACCCATATTAAAATATCACCAAATCCCAAAGCTGGTGATATTTCATCCATTTTATTTTAATATAAAAAATGCACTATTATGTATTTTATAATCAAAAGAAAATTTATCTGGTAAAGTTTCGTTAATTTTGTCAATTAATTTTTCTAAACCTATAATTGGATATTCTATCATAAATATTTTTGGTAAAACTTCACAATTTTTCATACCTTCAATAACTTCGAGTTCATAACCTTCAACATCTAAAACAAAACAATCAACTTTATCGATTTTATTTTGATTAATAAAATCGTTATAAGTTGTAGTTTTAATCGTATATTCTTTAAAACTACAACCTTGAGAAATTAAATTTTTATAATGGCTATCTAAATGTTTAAAAGAACCATTTCCAAAAAATTCATTAAATTTGGGATGTAAAGCATGCTTAAATATAATTTCCGATTGTAGGTTTGATAATCCTATATTAAAATTTTTTGAGTCAGGTCTATTTTTAACTAAAAGTTCAAAAATAGGAGGAGATGCTTCAATATTGTAAATTTTCCAATTTTGATTTTCTTCAAAATATTTTAAATTACATTCCGTTATTCCATCGAAAGAACCACATTCAATTCCTACACCATTATCAAACTTATCAAAATATCTTTCTTTTAAAACTTTATCAAAAGGCGGATCAAATTGACCGTAAAAATTCATCGAAGAATGAATTCTTTAATGAATTTTTTTGTATTTATTTTTAAATAATTCTTTGTTTAAGGAATTATTTTAGTTTAAGGAATTACAAAATAGTGGATTAAATTAATCATAAAATTCTTTTCGAAGGAACACCGATATTTTTAGTGTTAAAATTTATATTTTTAATAACTACAGAACCAGAACCTATTATATTATTATCATAAATTTTAATTTTTGGAATAATTGAGCTTCCTATACTAATTAAATTTAAATTCCCTATAATGACATTTCCACCCGTAGAAGAATTTAAAGATATATGATTAAAATCACCTATAATATTATCATGTCCTATTATACAACCTTCGTTAAAAATATTAAAATTTCCAATATTTGAATCTTCCCCTATTTTGGAAAAATTTCCAATATAATTTCCAAATCCTAATTTACAAGTTGATGAGATTATACTTCTTTGACTTACACAATTAATAAAATTATAATTTTTAAATTTTTTATATAATTCTAATCTATAATTGTTATCTCCAAATGTGATAAAAATATTCGAATCTTTTGATATTTTATATTCAACATCTTCTAGTTTTCCTAAAATTGGTATATTTCTATAAAAAAGACCCGTTTTAAAATCATCAAAAGCTCCTAAAATTTTACATCCATTTTCTAAATAAATATCTATTACCTGTTTAGAATGACCACCTGTTCCAATTAGATATACTTCCATTTTTAATTTTTAATAAATTCTTTAATACATTTAACTATATAAATTTGTTCATCTTTTGTTATCATTGGGGAACTTGGAATCATAATAATCTGTCTATTTAAATTAATTGATTCAAAATCATTTTCAATAAAAGATTTCATATTCTTTAAATGTTGATGTTTATAATAAGGATAAAAGAAAGGTCTTGTCTCTATATTTTTATTTTTGAACCATTCAAAAGTTTCATTTGGATTTAGTTTATTATTTGATATTTTAATCGAATACATCCAATTAGCTCTTTTTGTATTTACACTAATCTTTTGTGTTTCTATAAATCCTTCTTTAATTAAATTTTCAAAAAGAACATCATATGTCTCAAAAACTTTTCTTTTTCTTTCTAGTATTTCATCTATATCATTTAATTGGTCATAAAGAAAAGCAGCTTGTATATTTGTCATCCTATAATTATAAGCATGGACATCATGAATATATCTTTCATTTGACATTCCTTGAGAATATATCTTCTTGATATAATTATATACTATTTCATCAGTTGTTATAAAAGCTCCTCCTTCACCTGTAGTAATTGTTTTATTTCCGTAAAAAGATATAGAAGAACATAAAGAAGAATTGCTACAACCTGATTTTATATTTTCATATTCTCCGAAAACTCCTTCACAATTATCTTCAACTATAATGATATCAGGTCTTAATCTTTTAATTCTTGGGACATTAATAATATTACCAAGATTATGAACAACAAGGAGAGCAGAATTTTTATCTAATTTTAAAATTAACTCTTCATCTTCTTTCATATTCCAAGTATGTTCATTAATCGGTAAAACTTCTAAACATTCAATTTGATATTCCATAAGAGCCGAATTCCAAGCAGCTATATAAACATTATTAGGAACATAAATCTTTGAAATTTCAGGGTGTTTAAATTTCAAAGATTTAAATAAACAATGGGTAGCTACGGTTCCGTTTGACATAAGAATAACATAAGGAACTTTTAAAATTTCTTTAAGTTTTTGTGTAGCTTTTTCGACATATTCACCGTGATTGCTTATCCAACCTGATTCTATAGCTTTTATTGCGGAAGTTTTATAATTTTCAAGATAAGGTTGATAAATTGGAATCATTTTATTTGTTTAAATAATATTTGTTTAAACAAATATTATTTAAATTAGCGATTTTTCTAAAAAATATAAAATTTCCTGATTTATTAATTCTATAGAATTTTCGTTATAATGAGTTTGACCTATAATATATTCTTCTTTTAATGAACCATTTTCGTTCGTTAATAATGTTTTATTTATATTTTCAAAAAATAAAACATTATTAATGTAGCAATAATGTTTTATTTTATCATTTAATTTATTTGTATATCTTACCCTTTCATCTATTGTACCATTTGCTTTAAAAATTTCTATTTCCCAAAAATCTTTATCTACTGGAGGTAATATATATCTTATGATAGGTGTAGAATCACATAATTTACAAATTTCAATAATAAAATTTACATAATTTTTTGATAAAGTATCAATAATTTCTTCTTCGTTTCTGTTATATAAATTAATTTGTTTATGGATATGAATTCTAACATCTGGTTCTCCAAATATAAACATTATAAATGAATTTTTAATATTGTTTATATAGCAACTTAAAAATTCTTTACCTTTATTTGTTATAGTATTCATTAAAAAGGGTTTAAATTGACCTATTCTTGAGGAATATTCACAATCTGTATGATGAATAGAACAATTAAAATATTTATTTATATTTGAAATTCTATAAATATTTACATGAGAATCACCTAAAATATACAAATTTTTAAATAGTTTAATTTCTGACATTTTTAATGTTTAAATAGTTTAATTTTTAAACATTAAAAATTAAACTATTTAAACATTAAAAATGTCAGAAATTAAACTATCCGTATCAATTGGTGAAGCCGTTGATAAATTATCAATTTTAGAAATTAAAAGTGATAAAATTAAAGATGAAAGAAAAAAAGATGTTATAATAGAATATGAATATCTACATTTTGAACTTAAAGAACTGATTAAAAATTTTGAATATTATTATAATTTTTTAAAAGATGTAAATTTAAAAATATGGGAACTTCAAGACGAAATTAGAGAAAATAATAATTTCATTTCGGTGAAATGTGAAGAAATCTTATTTTTAAATGATGCTAGATTTACTATTAAAAATAAGATTAATAATTTATCAAATTCTAAATTTAAAGAACAAAAAGGTTATAAGAAAAGAATATGTTATATTTTGTTAGATAAAAAAAGTTTTGAAACTGAAGAAAAATATTATTATATCGATGCTTTTTATGACGAAACCATAATATTATGTAATGATGAAATAAATATTAAAAATATACCAATTGAAAAATGGGATAATGAAAAAATTATAGAAATTACAAATCAAGATAAAGATTTTTATAATCTTTCTTCAGATAAAGATTATAAAAATAAAATATCACATCCGTATTTATCAAAAAAATAATAATTAAATCTTTAATACTTTCATTTTAAATATTAAAAATGAAAGTAATATATTTTAAATTAAATGGTAGATTCGGGAATAATATTTTTCAATATTTTGCCGCCGAAATAATTAAGAAAATTTACAATTACGATTTCGTTAAAATCTTTAATAATGAGCAAGATTTTAACGAAATCGTAGTTATAGATGATTCATTATTTAAAAAAATAGGAAACGAATATATTAAAGGAAACATTTCAAATATAGATTCATTTGATGGATTTCCATCCATTAATACTAGTAAAAATATATTAATGGATGGATATTTCCAACACTCTGAAATATTTTATCATTTTAGGGATTATATATTAAGAATATTTAATAAAGATAATCGTAATTTAATTAATAAATCTTATTCTATTTCTGATATAGTTAATCATAATATATCACATTGTATTATTCCAGAAAAAAATGATTTAGTTGTTCATATTCGTTTAGATGATTTTGTTGGAGATTTACAAATATTTGACCCACAACAGCTTATAGAAATAATTAAAAAGATTAATTATGATGATTTATATATAGTTTGTGATAAACTTAATAAAGATTGGGAGATAAATTATATAAATAAATTTAATCATCTAAATCCTATATTTATCAGTTATTCAATGTTAGATGATTTCAAATTTATTATGAAAGCCAATAAAATTTTAGTTTCTGCTTCAACTTTTTCTTGGTTAGCTGCTTTTTTTGGAGAAGCAGAAGAAGTTCATATTCCTTATAATACATTTCATGGTGGAGAAGAAAGTAATAATCAAAATTTGGATAAATTTAATGAAAAATGTATAGTTTATAAAAATATGAAATATTGGAATAGAAAATAAATCTTAATACTTAAATTTAGATAAATAATCATATCCTCCAATATACTCACAAGAATAATTTAAATTATCCAGAATAGGAATTACTTTATGTTTATCATTTTCATGGATTTCTAAAATAATAATTGGTTTATATTTAACTATAGTATTTTTCATACCATTTAATACTTTATCTTCCATATGTTCAGCATCTATTTTAACAAAATCAACTTCGAGATTTAAAGAATCAATATCTACAACTTGTATTTTTTCCATATTTTCGTCTCCATTTTCATGAAGCATTACACATCCGTAATTATCGTCTTTTTTAGTTTCAGACCATCTTTGGTCAATAAATCTTTCTTCTTTTTTATCTCCACAACCAAGTTTATAGAGAATTGTATTACTACATTTATTAATCATACAATTAAATTTTAAAATATCCATTATATTTTGACAAGGTTCAAAAGCATAAACTTTTCCTTCTTCTCCTACAAGTTTAGAAAGAAATAATGTATGAGCTCCGATATTAGCACCAATATCCAATACTTTCATTCCAGGTTTAATATATTTTTCGAATTGATTTCTAACGCTTTCTTCCCAAACTCCATAATAGATTAACGATCTGCTAATATAAAGATCATTTGGATTTACAATCATTAATTTATCATCCTTATTTTTAATATTAACATAATGATTAAATTTAGAAATATCCGTTATCAATGAATTCATTTATGTTTTAAAGATATATCTTTAAAACATAGGTTAATATTTAAATTTTAATTAATAACTTGAAAATCTACATCTATCATTTTAATAGTTAATTTTTCGCTTAATAAAGTTTCATTAATTATTTTATAATTAATTTTATCAAATCCGTCAATTATTAAACCATTTTTAGATTCTTGTTCATCTATTTTCCCATTTATATTCATCGTTAGTTCTATTTCTTTATGGTTTTTCGAATGTGGAGGATGATAACATCTATTAGTATGAAAAATTGCAGGGTTTGATTCATCGATAGTTATATTATTTTTTTGAACCCTTTTCATTAAAGTTATATCTTCGATACCCCATCCCCAATAATTAGGAAATCCATTAACTTTTTCGAATTCTTCTTTCCAGCAACAGCATATAGTTCCTAAATTATGATTTGGTGTACCATATGCAGGGTGTCTAAAAGTTCCTTTTTGGGTATTATAATTTATAGATTCCCAAAAAGTAGGATAAATATCAACATCGTGAAAAATAAAAATTCCATCAGGTCTTGTTTTTAAAAATTCCAAAAAACCTATATTCATTAATGCTCCTCTATTAAAAAGTCTATCATCTTTTTGATGAACTACAAGAAATTGACAGTCTTTATCTTTAATATCAAAACTTTCAAATATATTTATAAAATATTTTAAATGTTCTTCTCTGTTTCGATATGGTATAATAAAATTATATTTAAGCATTTTTTAATATTTATTGTTTAAATTGTTATAACATATTTGAAAGTTTTTTTCTTATATTATCAATAATAAATTCTTCTGGGATTTTATTATTTAAAAATAAAGGTTCCTTTATTTTTTGAAAATACAAATCATTATTGTTATCTAGTTCTATAATTTCTGTAATAGCTTTATTAATATTTTCTTCATTATAATTTTCTAATATAATCATAGATTTCTTGTTTAAAAATTCATAAAAATTTTTATTACCCCAATAGATTGGAATTGTATCTCCAAGATAAGCATTTATAATTTTCTCTGTTCCATAACCTTTGATATCAGAATTTTCAAAACATATAATAAATTTATATTCTCTTATAATATTTAAAAAATCATCAGTCCAATATTTTGAACTAATTATATCAAAATTTGGTAAAACTTTACCACGAGAATCTACATTTTTATATTTGGATAATCTTTTAAAAAAATCTATTCTTTGCCAAGCTTTTTCATTTGAAGCAACAAAAAGACAAAACTTTTTCTTATTATTAAAATCAAAATATAAATTTCTATTAAGTATATAATCAATTCTTTTAAAACTATTAATGTAAAAAAATGCAAATGGATAATATATTACTTTATTTAAATTTGTGTGTTCTAAATGTGTACTTATAATAATATCATAATTTTCAAAATTTTTTAAAGTCCAAGGTTCCATATTAATTAAAATTTTTTTACCATTATGAAATCTAAAATCATTAAATTCACATTGAATTACTATATTAGCTTCATTAGGATCATTTGTTAAATTTAATTTTTCAAAATCAACCATATGAAGATTACGTAAATCATTTTGTTCATTTATTATCCAGCAGTTTTCAACGAATAATTTCATTTTATAATATTTCTTTAAATATTTAAAGAAATATTATAAAATGCCTCAAAAAATACACTTTATAACATTCGGAAATCAAAAATATTACAATTCTTTAATTAGGATTTGTAATCAAGCTAAAGAACTGGAAGTTTTTGATTCAATATTTGCTTATAATGATAAAATTTTATTTGAATATGAAGAATTTCAAAAACATAAAGAATTTATGGATATAAATTCAAGAGGTTTTGGATATTGGTTATGGAAACCTTTTATAACTCTTAAAGAATTTGAAAAAATGAATGAAGGTGATATTTTAGTTTATACAGATGCAGGGTGTTCTATTAAGATAGAAGGTAAAAATAGAATGAAAGAATATTTCGAAATGGTTAATAATAATGAAAACCCAGTTATAGGTTTTCAACTTGAAGATTTTCACCCTGAGAAAAGATGGTGTAAAATGGATTTATTAAAATATATGAATTTGGAAGAGGATAATTATAAAAATTCAAGACAATTAGTCGGAGGAATTTTTATAATTAAAAAGACACCAAAAATGGTAGAATTAGTCCAAGAATGGTATAATATATGTTGTAATTATAATTTAATTAATGATTCCCCTAGTATTGAACCTAATGATCCTATTTTTGTAGAACACAGACATGATCAAAGTGTTTTTTCCCTATTAAGAAAAAAACACGGTTGTATTCTTTTAGACGACGAAACATATACTTCTCCAAACTGGGATGAAACTAAACCGATATGGGCTACTAGAAATTCAAATTAATATGTTTAAACATTTTTTAATAATTTAAAAAAATGTTTAAAAAATGTATCGTTTTAGTTTCTGATAGAAATTATATAAATAAAACATTTGAAACTATTTATCAAATTCGTTCAATTGGAAGATATTCTGGTGATATAGTTTTACTACCTCACCCTGAACTTCAAAATAGTCTTGAAGTTTTACAAATTGAAAATACATTTAAAGTTATTTGTAAATATTTTGATTTAATAGATACTAGTTTAATTTTTGAAAAATATAACCAGAAACCTTTTAATAATGCCAATTATGGAATGATTAATAAATTATTTCAATATCATAAATTTTATATTTTTGATGAATATTTCAAAAATTGGGACTATGTGTTATATATAGACGTTGGAATGAAAATATATAAAGATATTAATATATTTTGGGAAATAGTTAAAGAAAATACTTTACTGGCTCATTGTGATTCTTATCCATCTTTTGAAACTGATATGAGAGTAAATTTTAATCAAACTTCATATCCAGAAATTTATAATAAATTAAATGATAATATTAATCTAAAAAGAACAGGTTTTCAATCGACAATGATGCTATTTGATACTAAAATAATTAAAAGTGATACTTTTAAGACATTAACAGATTTAATGAAAGACTATTATATTTCAGTTAATAACGACCAAGGTATTTTAAATATATATTTTAACGGAGTAAATCATTTATGGTCGCCTATAACAACTTTTAAAAATGGAACTTTTTTATATGATTTTCACGAAAGATGGAATTTTAATTCAACAAATTATACTATGCTTAAATATCCTAAAAATTTATAAATTTAAATTGATTTTGACCAATTTATAAATTTAAATTGATTTTGACCAATTTATAAATTTAAATTGATTTTGACCAATTTAAATTCCAAAAAGTTTATCAATGTTTTGAAATAAATTTTCAAAATGAGGATTTTTATTTATTTCGGAATAATAGCTATCAGAATGTCTAATATGTAAATGTTTCATATTTGGAACCGCTACCATTTTACATCCATTTGATAACATAAAATAATTTCTATATTTTACATCAGTTATATCCATATTTTCATATTCTCTATTACCCGGATTATAAAGATATTCATTTTTATTAAAAATATAATTACCTATATCCATAAAAACTCCAAAGTTATGAATTTTCCAAAATTCTTTAATATTATTAATATTAACTTCTTTATTTAACATAAAACCAAAATCAAAATTTCCTTGAGGTAAAGTCCCCGAAGGACAATATATAATTTTACTATCAAGACCTTTTTGATTTATATATTCAAACCAATATTTGAAATAAGTATTATCCGCAAAATTATCAGAATCTATAATACAAACCCAATCGTTTTTACATAAACTTACAGCTTTTTCTTTATTAAGAAAAGGTTTTAATCTTTTCTCATTTTTATAAATTTTTAACTTTGAACTGTTATTAAAATATTTATTTAATAATTCAAAATCTTCTCCATCATCATCGGTTATAATAATTTCATCAATATAATTATTCTCAATATAATTAGGTATATATTTAACCAAGAAATTAAATCTTTTATAAGTCGGAATACATAAACTGATTTTTATATCCATATTGTTTTAATTATCTTATTTTAACAATTAAAACAATATGGATTCTGAAAAATTTTGTGAATATGTAAGTTCTTGGGGAATTTTTAAAAGTTGTAATTTTTTTGATAGAAAAATTAATTCAAGTTTAAATTATATAGATAGAACTTGTTTTGAAATAGGAGATCTAAATCAAATTAAAGATGGTGATACTTTTTATATATCCACTTACGCGTTAAGATTTTTTGTTTCTAAAATTTTACCATTTTTAAAAACTAGGGTTATTTTAGTAAGTGGAGATTCTGATGACAGTATTATAAAAGAAAATCCTGAAGCAGCTTTATATATATTGAATTCTCCAAAAATTATTCATTGGTTTGCTCAAAATTGTATAATTACTCATCCTAAAATTACTCATATACCTATAGGAATGGATTATCATACTATGTCTGGAAGAGATACATCTTGGGGAAATATAATATCTCCTTTGAATCAAGAGATTGAAATTAAAGAACTTATTAACTCTTCAAATTTTAAACCTTTTTGGGAAAGAAGCATCAAAATATATTCAACTTTTCATTTTTGTTTAGAAAGAGGAGATAGAAAAGAAGCTTATGATAACATTCCTAAAAATCTCATTGATTATGAACCAAATCAAATTAATAGATTAGAAACTCATAAAAAACAGATTAACTATGCTTTTGTAGCAAGTCCTTTTGGAGATGGTCCAGATTGTCATAGAACATGGGAGGCTTTAATTCTGGGATGTATTCCAATTATTAAATCTTCTGGTATGAATCCTCTTTTTAAGGATTTACCTGTTTTATTAGTTGAAAAATGGTCGGATGTAACTCAGGAGCTACTAGATAAAACTATCGAGGAATTCAGGTTAAAATATTTAACCCATAAAGATTTAACCCATAAAGATTTAACCCATAAAACTTTTAATTATGAAAAACTTAAATTAAGTTATTGGATGAATTTAATTAATTCTTATAAACCAGTTAAAGAAAATTTGGTTATTTGTGCTTTAGCAAAAAATGTCGAGAAACATCTTTCTAAATCCTTAAATAATATAATGAAAATTGTCAATAGATTTGAAGATTATAGAATTATAATTGTAGAAAATGATTCTACGGATAATACTAGGGGAATTTTAGAAAAATGGTCTAAACAAAATGATAAAATTAAACTTATTACTTTTAATAATTTATATAATAGTTCAATTAAATGGAGAGAACAAGTTATCGCTTTTTGTAGAAATGTATGTATTCGAGAAGTTAAAAAACTAGGAGAATTTGATGATTTTTCTACAATTCCTTATACTTTGATGGTTGATATCGATGAAGTTCTAACTTCTGATAAACTGACCTTTGAAGGTGTATATTCAAATATTCAACATATGAATCAAAATGAAAAAATAGGAGCTCTATGTGCTATAGTTGATGGTCCTTATTATGATATATATGCGTTAAGAAACGAAGAATGTAGTTATAATTGTTGGGAAAAGGTTAGATTTGATAGAGGAGATTTATCATATGATGAAGCAGTGGAAAAATTTGTAGATTCACATAGAAAAGATTATTCTAAAGATGAAAATTTAATACCTGTAGATTCTGCTTTTGGAGGAGCGGCTATATATAGAAATTCTATATGGACTCAGTGTTGTTATAAAGGTTTAGATGAAAAAGAATCTTTTATATGTGAGCACGTTTCAGTTTGTAATCAACTTAAAGAAAAAGGATTTGAAATTTATCTAAATCCTAAATTTATTATATATTAAAGATTTAAAATATCAACGATATTTTAAATAAATTATTCTTCTTTTTTATCTATAATAGCTTTGTAAATAGAAGGTAGAATTTGTAGATTATTTAGAATCTTAATCTTTTCTTTCTTAATAAATTTAAGTCTCTTTTCCCATTCATTATTCTCAATAGCTTTGGTTATAGTTTCATAAGCTTCTTCAAAATTATCAAGATTGAGTTTAATGAAAGCTTTAGAATCTATAATTTCATCAATATTAGGAGCACCCCAGTAGAAACATAAGCATTCGGAAAGGATTCCATCGTAAAGCTTTTCAGTTGTATAATTATGCTCCGAATTATTTTCTACACAAATAGTATATTTATAAGGAAATAGACCTTCATCTTTAAATTCTAAAGGACCTTTATAATTTTTAAAACCATGATTACTTCTTCCATAAATATCAACGGAAAATTTATTTTCCGTGGGATTTTCTTTAGATTCAATAAATTTCATAAATTCGATACGTTTAATATGACCTTCATCATAATTCTTTTCAGAGATAAAAGTTGAAATATTTTTACTCTTTTTGAAACTAGAACACATAAGTTCAGAGTAAGTTTTTTTGATATGCCATTCTCCGAGATTGGGATGATATTTATGCGTTAGAATTTTATATAGATTCATCTCTTCGGGTTTAGACCATTTACCCCAAGTTTTCACACCCCATTTTTTACTCTCATCATGAACCCAGGGTTCCATTTGATATAGAATTGTCTTCTCGGGTTTATAATAATCTCCAATTCTAGGTTTATTTATAATAACATAATAATCAGCTTCATCGGAATCAGTAATAATCATATCTTTCCATTTATTATTGTTATTTTCAGTCATCTTAGAAATATGTTTAACCATATCTTTAGTCGAACACCAATCGGTCATAATTTTAACTTTTAGAAATTTTTCTTTAGAATCGTTTAAATTTAGGGGTTCTAATGCGACTGGGTTAGAATTTCTTTGAATGTCAGAATCTACATTATTCCCAGAGACGACATATCGACTATGAATAATATGAGGGTCGGAATGAGTTACAATCATCTTATCAAAATTGATATGGGCAAATCTATCGATGCCGTTTTGAATTCCGTAATATTTAGAAATATTAAGCATTTTAAAAGCGGCGCTCTTACTAATTATATAGCCATATAATCCACCCATATAACTTTTCTTATCCATATTTAGTATTGTAGGGTAGATATTACTTTTTATAGGTTCCCCGTTCCAATAAAAATATCCAAGAAAATGTAAATCAATGTAAGGTTTCTGAATAAGCTGATGGAGAGAAATATTCAGTTTATTTTTAAAATCATCTACAAGTTCAAAATCATCCTCCATAATAATATAATAATCGTTCTGTTCATCTCGAATTAGTTCATTCCATAATTTTAAATGACTTAGAGCACAACCAATATATCCTTGACGATAATTAAAATCATTATTACGAAAAAGAAATTTAATTTCATTTGTCATTTGTAACTTAGTTCCATCTATAGCACTAAAACGTTCATAATTAGTAATACCTTGTTCATCAAGTTTCTTTTTACTCTGTTCCCATCTATCAGGACGTCTATCTAAATTTATAACTTTAATCGGGGATTTATCAATAATATTTTTTACATAAAGACCGTCATTTTCCCCAAAATAATCACTCTTTTTAAGTTCATTAACAGTATTTTTAAAAAATCCAAGAGTGTTAAAACAAGGCAGGTTAAAAAGTTCTGCGGGTATAGTTTCGTTTAGATTTACTCTTTTAACATCTCCATTAACAGAATCATAACCTTTGATAAATAAATAAGAATCCATTTTCTTATTTATTTTGATTTCATTAAATCTTAAAAAGAAGTTTAAATTTCTAAAATTGTTTAATTCCGTTCAAAGAATAAGCATTATCTCCGGCTTGATTTACAAGCTTTCCAATATGTAAAGTATCAATTCGATTATGAAAGACAGAGACATATCCCTTTTCAACATAACGATTAGCATAATTCATTTCAAAATGTTTTACATCTTCAAACTTTCCAACATTATCGAAAACTTCTTTCTTAATAATAGAAGGACGGAAACTAAAGTGAGGCCAATATTCACAAGAGATTTGATGTTTCCGTTTAGAAGTATTAGGTTCGTATTCATGAATTAAAAACTTACCATTTGCTATAGAAGAACCTCCTTGAATTCTATACTGTTCTAGATTTTCAGCATAATTTCTATTAAATAGAATTTGTCCAACTTTAGGATTATCTTTGAGAACACGGATAGATTTTCCTATATAATTTTTTCTAACTAGGAAAACCCAATCATCTTCAAGATGAAATACATATTTATCTTGTTCCGTAAGTTTCTTTTTAATAGCATTCATACTAAATACGTGTCCTTTTTGGTCAGGTCTCTTTAAGACAAATTCAATAAAAGGGTAATTTTCAATCATCTTCTTTCTATCCTCATTTGTAGAATTATCATCAACACATATAAAACGTTCAATCATATATAAATCTTTAACATTATTAAGTAAAGAATTCATAGTTTGTTCAAATAAGTCATAACGCTTACAAGTTGTCATTGTTAGAGTAACACCGTAATAACGATTCTGAGGTTTGACAAATTTATAGTTTGTTTTTTTAATTGCTTTTTCTTTCAGAAAAGGAAGACAGAATTCCATATTTTTCCACAATCTTTCATCATAAACTTTCTGAAGAAGTTTAGCATTAAATTTAAAACATTCTTCATATCTTTTAGTATAAAAAGCAGAAATAGCACATTCATCAAAAATTTTAAATTCAAATATATCTTTCTCTACAAATAAACGACATTCATGAGGAAAAGGAATTTTAGTTCCTAATTCGGCATATACATAAGCTTTAGTAAATTTTTCTTTCATTCTTAAATAATTAGATAAAGTGAATAAACATTCACTGCGATTTCTCATCGATTCCCATCCTTTTAGTAGCATATTTTCTATCTCTTCTTCGGATTTATTAAGTAAAATCATACATCTAGCTCCATATAAGTAAGATAAATAAACTTCCTCTTGATAATTTCCCAGTGTAGTTCGAATTTTGTAAAATTCAATTGCTTTCTCTAAATTACGACAATCCTTATAACTATTGGCACAATAGAAAGCATAACGAGATTTAAATTTACCATTGGTCTTACATTCCTCGTGATATGCCTTATCTAGAATCTCGGCATCTTTTTCGTATTTCTTAGGGTCTTGACTTCTGGCTCCTTCCCTTCGAGAATCAACGTGATAATTTCCATTAATAATACAAGTATAAATTTCTCCTTCCTCTGCTAGACCAGCATATTCGTGAAGAACTCCGTAAAACTTCCACTTATGGTCATTATGAAAAATAAATGGACGAGTGTAAGTAAAACCGGTTCCAATATGAAGGTGAAACTGAGTAGGTAGAGTTGGATGTAAAAGCTTCTTAAGATTTCCTAATTTAAAATCACCATTTAGTCTATCATCGGCATCAAAAATAAACAGGAAATCTACAGGTGCTGAAAATCCATATTCAAAAGCTAAACTACGATTATGCCCAAAATCTTTCCATTCATCTTCATGAAGTTCTCCAGGAACTCCCTTCTCTTTAAAAAATTCAGTAATAATTTCCTTTGTATTATCAGTTGAACCGGTGTCGGAAATAACCCAATATTCAAACTTAATTTTATCATATAAATTTTCTAAGGTCTGTCTGATAATATGAGACTCATTCTTGACTATCATACATAAAGCTATACTATTTTCATTTGACATTTCGGAAATTTTTTCTTAATTTTTTCTTAACTTTGTTTCAAAAAATCTTTCAGAGTTTCAAAATTTTCGGAGTTTCAAAACTTTGGAAGTTTCTAATTTTAATTTTCAAAAACAAACATTTAAATCAAGAATTGAAAATTTATTTTAATAATGTATATTTATTAAAATAAAAACCTTAATATTTTAATAAATATAACTGTTATATTTAAATAAAAAGAAGTTAAGAAGATTTTCAATATGTCTTGGGGTATAACTGAAAAACAAAGTAATGAGATTGTAAATTTTATATCAGAAAATCATTATTGTGGGATTATTGCTCCCACTGGAAGTGGAAAATCTACACGTATGATTCGTGCTATTAATGAAATAAGTGGAGATTCTATTTTTATTACACAACCAACAATTCCGGCAGCTAAAAATCTTTACCAGGAAATGACTCGTCAAATGGGACCCGGTAAGATTGGTTACGCTGCTGAAGGTGAAGCTAACTATAATCGCTTTACTCCAATTGTATATTGTACAGCTGGTCATTTACGTCGTAAGATGTTAAGTTATTTTGAAAATGGTATAGTAAAATCTGGGGCAATTGATTTCTGTCAAGTTATTGTTCTTGATGAAGCTCACAATGGAAGTATCGACAATGATGTTATTACGGAACTGTGGATTCAAGCTGCTATAAGCGGTATTGAAGTTCCTCGTCTAGTTCTTGCTTCTGCTACTCTAGATAAAGATTCAACTGTGTTTAAGGAACTACCTGTATATACTATTCCTACTAAAAGTAAGGAGATTAAGCTAGAATATGCTCATAAAGATTATAAACCCGATGCTAATGTTCTTTACCAAGATTTAGCTATTGAAATTATTAAGAAACATATCAATAATCCTGTTTCTGAAAATGATGTCTCTAAATGGCTTGTTTTCTGTGCTGGTAGTAGAGAAGTAGAAGATGTTTGTTCTTTACTAAGGGAACCCGAATTTGATAATATGATAATTTTTCCTATTTATTCTGGACTACCTGAACAAGATAGAGCAAAAATTGGAGCTAATATCGAACTTGGTAAGCGTGCTGTATTTGTGGCTACTAACATTGTAGAGGCTAGTCTAACTATTGATGGACTTGATGGTGTATTTGATTCCCTGACTGAAAAAATAGCCGAAACTTCCTCTTCTGGTGGTCTCCGTCTTGTTGTAAAACATATTTCTAAATCTTCTGCTAAGCAGCGTATGGGTCGTACTGGTCGCACTCGTGAAGGTTTTTGTTATCGTATGTGCACTGAAAAATTCTTTAAAACTCTACTCGAACAGAGAGAACCTGAGATTGCTCGTGCTCCTATTACTAATGTAGCTATTGAATTTATTAATGTAGGACTTGACCCTGTTAAGCTTTTTAAAGGACGAGTATCTGAAGAAAGAATGAAAGATACTCTGAATCTACTTAAGAATCTAAAGATGATTGATTCTAAGAACATGGTTACAGATTTAGGTAAGTTTGTAACCATGTTTCCTCTGGGTGTAAGAAACTCCGCACTTATTTATAACTGGATGCAACTTAAAAAGAAGGATGGAAGTCCTTATCCTGTTTATCCGATTGTGGTTCTAGCTTGTCTAATTGATTGTTATAGCCCTTGGTATTATTTTATTCCTAAAAAAGATGAAGAAATGAATATTCAAGAATATGGAAAATTTAAGAGTAAATATTTCCGTGAGTATTTTTCTAAATATGAATCTAATAACGACCTAAAAACTATGCTAAGAATGTGGAATTATACTCTTAATACTTTTAAATCTCTAAAACCTGACCACGAAGAGTTACTCGCTTGGAGCCAAGAGAATAGTTTAAATAATAAGAAGATGAAAGAACTTTTCAAAGTAGTCAAGAAATGTTGTGAAGATATCTCTAGAATTTATAAAGTATCTGTTCAGATTGGACCTTTTGATGAGGACGCTGTTCTCCGTATAGCTAAACCTCTTCTGATTAACTCTTACGGAGATAACACTTTTGAACTAGCTAAAGATGGTGTTTATTTTAGTCGTAAAAATAAGACTTATTACAAACTTGACAACCAAGCTAAACTCAACCCTGGATATAAAGAACTACCGAAAAAAATTCTTGCTTTAAGTACTCGTGAAATTGTAACTTCGAGTGGGTTTAGTAGTAATATTATCTCCCTTTCTTTTCCTATTTAAAAAGTTATTTTTACTAAAGTTATTTAGTAAAAATTTAAATTCTTCAAAATTAAAAATTATAAATAAATAAAAATAAAGATTTAAAATAAGAAATGAACAATGATTTATTATTTCTTATATTAGCTATTGTAGTACTAATAGTTTTTGGGGTTATAGTAGGATATTGGTTTTATACAAGTAGTAAAGATTATGTTGTAAATAATTCAATTAAAGGTTTCTATCAAGAAGCAAGTCTAAATCAGAGATGTTCTGTTTCTAAAAATGAAAATGAAACTTTAATGCTTCCTCAATATTACGAGCCTCAAGGATGTGGTTTTAAACAAAAATGTATAATAACTTCTTCTGATGATATTTATGGATATTGTAAAGCAGATATAGGTGGTATCTGTTATAATGTTTATGATTGTGCTCCACCCGATGGAAATACTGGTATATTTTGTAATGGAGGAATTTGTTCTTACGGGACTACGGGAATTGGAGGAGTTTTATTTTCTAGTTGTGGAGCTCCTTCAACTATAGGAAATTCTTTTTGTGATTCTCAATTGGGTCTAATTTGTAATCAAGGAACTTGTCTATATATAGATGGTCAAGCTTGTATTGCCGATGACCAATGTAATGGTAAAAAATGTATTTTAGGAAATAACGGGGCTACTGGTATATGTACCTCCCAAATCCCTGCTGCTTCTTACTGTGATGTAAATTATTGTCAGACTGGCTTTGGATGTGATTTTATAAACGGAAACAATGGATATTGTCAGCCTTTTGTAAAAACGACTAACGGGGCTACTGGTGTTTTAATAAACACCGGAGAGAAAGGAGCTTTATGTTCTATTCCGCTTTATTCAACTCCGACAAATTTACCTTGTAATGGCGGTTTAGTATGTAATTTTGACCCTATGACTATGAATTCTTTTTCTTATCCAGGATTAACAGGTTATGGTATATGTCAAGAACCTTTAATTCAAGTTGGTGAAAACTGTTCAACTTCTGGTTCGGCTTGTATTCCACCTGCTGTATGTTCTACCTATAACGCTACAATTCCTTATTGTCAAGCTCCAAGAGATAACAATAACACAGGGTTTTCTAATATAAACTACTGCGGGTATGGTTCTACGACACAATGTGGAGTTGGATATTCTTGTGTAAATGATTATTGTATGCCTAATAGTGAAAATTCTTTATGTGGAGGTTCGGGTGTATGTCTAAATAGTTTAACTTGCGGGAATAATAAACTTGGTATCTTTACACCTATCAGAAGTGGCGGAACTGGTGTTCCTAGCTTTGGTTCGTGGCAGTATATAGATTTACCTAGCAGTGAAATAACTTTACCTAGCTCTGAATCTTTTATTTCTTCTTATCAATTTATGGATATAGATAATGGAGAACCTGTCATTAAGACTAAAGTGATTTATTTACCTTCTTCTTCTCAAATTGTAGTAGGTTCTACTTATTTTTGGTATTTAGATTTAATTAATAATAACGGAGTTATTATAAATAACGGATGGAGTCAAATTACGATATCTAATTATACTTTTGGATATCTAGGAGAACAAATTGAACTTCAAGGTATCAAATTTACACCTTCTGGTAATATTTCTATAAATGTGCTATTTATAATTCCCAATTATTCTCATGTTTATGTTTATAATTTTAACCCTTCTACATTCTCAGGTAGTTCTATAGATTTATCTTCTGGAAATATAACAAATGGTATAGCTACATCTCCTACAGAATATCCTATAATTGATTGGGATGTCGATGATAGATTTAATCTTCAAAGTGGAAACGTAAGCGGTGCTCTTTTAGTGAATGGATTAACTGGAACCAATTCTAGCACTGTATATTATGGTTCTTTGAATAATATTATACTAACTGGTATTACAAATAACTATACTTATATGAATAGTAGCTCTGATAAACTTGCCACTTTTGTAAGATATATTTATAACTATAAAAGCTCTAGTAATGGAAATTTTATATTTAATGGAACCACTGGTGTAAATAACTCATATAACTTAATTATACCTAACGTATCAACTTCTCAAAATATACTTTTACCTGTAGATGAAGAATTTTTTAATGGAGTTGGTCTATTCCCGACATATTTAAATAATATAAATGATTTAGAATTTTATTATCTTTCTAACAGAGGGTTTAGATATTACAATGCTGTATCAAATAATTCATCTACATCTTACAATTCGGAAGATGTTCCCATACAAGGATATACACCTAATTTTGATATAACATCCATTCAATCTTCTACTAGAAATACTTTAACATATGGTAATATAGATAGAAGCCTATATTCTTTAATTACACTATGTTCTTAAAGAATTGTTTTGAAAATTGAAATATTAATTTTTAGAATAATAAATGTATAAAAACTTCAAAGAGTTTAAAAATGGACTCTGATGAGAACCGTTCCAGGATTCGTGCTCTAATTGAGAGTGGCGATGAGGATAAGACTATTAAGGACCTAAACCTAAATGTTGATGATTATAAAGCTCTTATTGAAGCTTTAAAGTATATTAAAGATTTTAAAAATATAGATACTATCCAGTCTGAAGTAAATAATGCTAGTATGAAATCAGATTTGTCTTTAGCTTATATATCTCCTTTTTATGCTCTATATGATGCTATTGGGTGTGTTCTAATTAAACGAGGAGAAATCAAATATTTTGATGTTCTTGTTCGTGCCGGTTATTTTAGTGTATCTCAAAATATGCTACATTGTGTGCTTGACCTAAATAGGAATGTTGCTTCTAAAGTTGTTGACCTAGCTAATCCCGAAACTATTTCGTATGCAGTTGGAGAATTTATTCGAAATGATACGATTGAAACTATGGTTATTAATCGTTATTTTGGAACAGAAAAGTCGAAGGAGGCGGTTGCTATGGGAATTAAAAATTCCACAAACGATGAATAAAAATCCTAGAACATATGTTCTTAATTTATAAGTTTAAACTTATAAATTGCTTTAAAAAATGAAAATTTAAATAAAATCATTATAATTATTAAATTTCAGAATTGAAGAGTCTAGAGACTCAGTGAATTTATTCAACAAAATATTTAAAAATGAACGCCGAACTAACTCCTATTGTTGCTGAAATTCTAAATATTTCTTCTAATGAAAGCGGTAAGTTTCCTTTTAAGGTAATTGATTCCTATAAGAATCTAGCTCTAGCTCACTATGATGTTAATACTATTGGAAAGACATCTAATGATAACTCAGCTCGTAATATTCGTGGAGTAATTGTAGATACTTTTACTAAGAAGATTGTATGTAATTCTTTTGGATACACTCCTACTGTTGTATCTGATAAGGTTCCGGAAATTGGAGAGATTATCACGGATGTGAATGGTCAAACTTTCTCTTTCCCTGAATCTTTTACTATTACTCCGATTACAGAGGGAACTATGATTCGTGTCTGGAAATACGATAATGAAATTATGATTTCTTCTCATCGTAAGATTAATTGTGAGAAATCTCATTGGGGAACTTCTGGGGTTTTCAAAAATCTATTTATGAAATATGTAGGCAATTTTGACCTTGAGAAGCTAACCGAGAATGACAACGTAGCATATTTTATTCTAATGGATAAAGACCTAATGATTTCTACTAAATTTAACATTGGTATTAATAATCGTCGCGGAGTTGTAGTATATATTGGAAGCTCTAAGAATATAGAGATTGAAGTTCCTTTCTTTGTTGAAATTAATAACGAAGAAAAGAGAGATTTAACTCTCTTTAAAATTAAGGAGTTTAACATCGAAGAAGCTAACAAACATCTAACTCAAGGATTTTATGATTACCCTGCTAAAGAACAGAGTAGTCCTCTATGTCTAGGTGAAGGTGTTATTGTTTCTTATAAGAACGGAGATGAAAAGAAAGTTTTCTCTATTAGTTCTCCGGCTTATTACCGTCGTTCTAAGATGGTTGATAATGACCCCAATATTCTACATCGTTGCTACAAAATCCTTAATAATACTTATTATCCCAAGATTGTAGGAGACGAAGATAATTATCTAAAAAATTATCCTTCTATTCCTATTATGACTGATGAAGAGATTTACAATCTATCTGATGTTATTGTAGATGGTCCCATTCCTGGTAAAGTCTATAGTGATAATGAACTAACTGATAAAACTAATAAAAATTCTTACGAACTACGTCTTCGTAATGCTCTAACCTGGTATGCGATGTCTCTGGCTCTGCCTCATCAAAAGATAGCATTTCAAAACATTTCTCATATGATTAAAGAGAGGAACCAAGTTTGTGATATGATGTGTAATAACTATGATAAGTTTGTGGATGGTATCTTTGAAGACTATGAAGTAAAACATAACCCTGATGTATTTAAATATATTCAGCATCGTCTGAAGAATGCTCGGGATTATGCTAAACTAAATTCTAAGTCTAAGAATGGAAAGAATCCTAAAGCTTCTAAGGATGCTATTACTAACAATATTCGCATCGGTGTAATGCGTGATACTGGAGACTGGCTATATAATATCGCTCGTGTTCTTATCCGTATTCCTAAGCGTCAGGAAGAGTCTCATAAAAATGAAAATATGAATATTTCTTCTAATGAAAATATGAATATTTCTTCTAATGAAAATAATATCATAAATCAAAATATTAATTGTAATGAGGAGATTTGTATGATTCCGAATAGTGTAAGGTTTAATAATTGAAAATTATCGTTTGAAAATTTTAAACATTTTAATGTTTAAAATTAAATAGATGGAGGAGGATTATAAGGTCCAGGAGTTGTTAAATCGTGAAAAGTATTATTCTGAGAATTACTTTTAGTAAAAGAACCGCTTGTTCCACCTGTATATTGTCCTTTAAAAGATTGTTTAGATTTTGTATTAAAAGGGAAAATGTAATTATTTCCAGGAGTAGTATTGGAACCTCCATTAGTTCCAGCTATGTAAGGAGAAGCAAGATTCCCAGCTGCTCCCCAATTACTGGGATTCATAGTAGCATTATTTCCAGTATAACTATTAGTTCCGCTAAATAAAACTCCATTATTACTTTTATAAGCAGGGTCGTTAGGAGGAGGAGCGTCAAAAGAAACGTAAGGACAGACTAAACCAGTAGAACCAACTTCATATTGAGGATTTAGAGCAGGATTAGCACAATCTCCAACTCCTCCAGGTCCCGTACATCCAGGGTAATATACAGAAGGATTATTAGTAGGTATAGAGCCACCTACGTATAGATAATCAAACTGAAATCCTGGATTAGAAGTCTTTTCATAGTTCAGGATAGCATTCTGAACAGGTAATACGCAATTTTGGTGATATTCGGAACCTTGTTTCCATCTATCGGAAACGTTAAATGCGCCTGTTATAGATTTAGCACCACTATTACCAACATCGCAATTTGGATTATCAGGAGAACAACACTGCCATTTAGTGCTACAATGATAATAAGGATTTTTAATAACTTGTTCTCTTTTATAAATAAAAACAGATACAAAACTGAAGACTATAGCTATAGCTATGGTCATTACGCAACATATTATAAAAAGTGTATTTGGTGAAGTCATTTTATTTAATCGAAATATAAATATTTTATAATTTCAACAAAATTATAATATTCTTATTTTAATATCAAATATTCTTATTTTAATTTGATGTAGTGGTAACATTAGGAGCTCTAGATGTGAATAAATCAGTCTTACATATAAATTCTCCATTTTGTTCTGTGAATGGAATTAATCCGCAAGCTTTACTAGTTGCTGCGCAACTTCCCGTTAAACATAATGGACTTTCATCCTTAACAGTGTTATCATATTCAATATAAAAAATAATAGCTAAAACTATTCCGATAACCAATATAATTGATAAAATAATAATTATAATTGTAAAAGTTCTATTTAAACTTTTTATCTTTTCAAAGTTTAATTCGTTTGTTTTATTTTTTATCATATTATCATCCATCACTCCCCGACTATTAAAATTAGTTAATTCTATACCATTATTATTCATATTTGTTTTTTAAATTAATTATAAAAATTTTTATATTTTTAAAAAATGGAATTTAATTTTGAAGATTTTATACCTATATATCCTCCTCAAGATGACCCTGAAATACAGTATAAAATAGGAACTAAGAAAGAATTTTTAGAAGTTAAAAGTATTTACAACGAAGCAGCACCAAGTTTGGGAAATTTATATAAGCATCAAGAAGCTTTTAAAAGATATATGATTCAATATGATAGAATGTTAAACATTCACAGTGTAGGAACTGGTAAAACTTGCGCTCTTGTTGCTGTGGTTGAATATATGAAAAATAATCCTCATTTTAAAAAGGCTTATGTTCTCGAAAAGGGAGATAATACAAAAGAAGAATTTAAAAAACAGATTGCTACTAGATGTACAAACAATGTCTATCTTTCTGATAAATACAAAGAAGCTAAAGATGAAGTTCAAAAAAGAAGTGCTTTAACAAGAGAAGTAGGAAAAACCTATAAAATTATGTCTTATGGTGATTTAGTCAATGAAGTTAAGAAGAGTGGAACTTCTCCTGAGGATATTGAAAGAAATTATTCGGGTTGTATTTTTATTGTCGATGAAGCACATAATCTTTTAGAAAGTGGTGAAAAGTTTAATAAAAAAACAGGTGATACCATTGACCAAGACCCAGATGAACTTCAGAAAGACCCTAAAGATAAATATAATATATTATGGAAGCTTTTCCATAATATTAAGAGAAGTAAAGTTATTCTTGCTACAGCAACTCCTATGATTAACGAAGTTAAAGAAATAGCTAAGATTATGAATCTTATTCTACCTATAGACCAACAGATGCCTACAGAATGGGATTATGATAAGGTTACTCTACAACAACTAGAGCCTTTTTTCCGCGGAAGAGTTTCATATGTTAGAGGTTTAGACACAGGTATAATTGAAGAATATCAAGGTATGTATTTAAATACAGAGTATAAAATGGAATTTGCCGATGAAGACCAAAATGTTCCATTTGTAGCAGCTATAAAAGATTTAGAAGGAAATGAAATAATTACACCTAAAAGACCTGATGTAAAAACTTCAATTAAAACCTTTAAATCTCAAAATGTGATTTTTCCTTTAAATATGAGTCCTTTCCAAAAGAATGGTTATTTAGACTCTATCAAAGAGGAAACCAAAGTAGGCAAGAAAACAAGTGCTTTTAGACAAGATGAAAGACAAGCTTCTTGTTTTGTTTTTCCTGATGGAAGTTTTGGTGGTAATTTTGACACCGAAAATAAACTCTTAACCAAGGCAGGTCGCTATATAGAAAAAATTGGAGGTGAATATAAAATTACAACTGAATTCAGAAGAAATATTAGAACTTTAGAAGATATCCGTAAGTATTCTTCTAAATATAGTTTTATTATAGAGAAAGAATTAGATGCTGCTAGAAGAAGACAAAAAGGTGAAATAGTAGGAAATGCTTTCTGTTACAACGAACTGAAAACAGGTAGTGGATTAATCACATTAAGTAAACTGATGGAAGAAATTGCCGGGTTTGAAAAGTTTAATGAAAGTTCTTCTGTTTTTAACAAAGATAGATTTGGAAATAGAAATATTCGTAAAGATTTTGAAAAGAAGTTAAGATTTGGTATAATTACATCTTCTATGGAAAATGCTGAAATAGAATCTCTACTTGAACTTTTTAAGTCTGAAGAAAACTATAACGGAGATTATTGTCAGGTTATAATTGGAAGCGAATCCGCTAGAGATGGAATTAACTTAGCTAATGTTCTACGTGGTTATTTAATTGTTGCTGGATGGAATCAATCTGGAACAATTCAAGCTCTTGGTAGATTTGTAAGAGCCACATCTCACGATGTTATTCTAAGAGAGATTAAAAAGAAGATGGAATCTGAAGGTAAAGAAACATATGATGTTAAAGCTAGAATAGAAATTTATAAACTTGCGACTATTTTAGATTCTAAAGATATTGAAAAAATAAGAATTATTACTAGTGATGATAAATTTAATAAATTTAATAAAGAATCAGGGACTACAGTTGATTTAGATTTATACTCTCTTTCTGATAGAAAAGATATAAGTATTCGTAGAATGATGAGATTCTTAAAACAATGCGCTGTAGATTGTAGTATTAATTATGAAAGAAATGTAAGACCGGAAGATACCGATAATAGTATTAAATGTGATTATGGAAAATGTAATTATGTTTGTTATAACTCTGGTTTAACACAAGATGTTCCTGAAAATGATACCGACTATTCCACATATGATATACTTTATTCTGAAGATATCGTTAAACAGTGTCAGTGTGAAATTAGAAAAATAATTTCTAAGAAGAGCTCCGTTTATGTATCAGATTTATATAAATATAAAGATTTAAGTTTATACAAACCTAGATATATAAACTTAGCTATAGATTATCTAATTAAAGAAAAGATTAGAATTAAAAATAAATTTGGATTTCCGGCATTTATAAACACTGATGGAAATGCTATATTTACACAAAATGAATTACCTACATATTCTGAAAAAAATTCTAATATGGCTTCTATAAATATATACAAAAATATGATTTTTGCTTATTATAAAAATAAATTTAATGATATAATTAATATAATATCTAACGGAGATGAAGAAAATATATTGAATGAAATATTAAATATGGACAATTTAGAAGGTGAGAATTTTAATATATTTTCCGATTTATACGATAAGCTAAATGATGATTCTAAAATTAAACTTTTAGAAGATGCTATTATTAAGAAAATTAATATAGAGATTGGGTCTTCAATTTATAAAGAAAATTCAGAGTTATCTGAAGAAATATGTGAAGCTATTATTAAGAAAAATAAGAGTTTTATTTTTATGATAAATGAACCACTAAGTGATATTAATAAAATTAAGATTTATTTAGAGACTTCAGGTGATAGAAGAGGCAGAACTAGAAAGGTTAAATCTTGTCCTATAATTAGTGGTTTAGAAATGAAAGGCCCTGATAAAGGAACAGAAATAGTTTATATACATACTGCCTCTAGTTTTAAACTTGATGTAACATCTTTCCGTGTAAATACACAATTTATGAATCCGAGTGAAGATATTCGAATTTTTAAACCTTCCGAAAATGAAGGATGGAGAAATATATATGATTATGAATGTCAAGCGTATAAAAATATAATTCTAAAAGAGAATCAGAAAATTCTTAAAGAATTTAAAGAAAAATTTAATTATTTTGGAACTATTGCTCAAGATAAAAAGCTTAGAATTATTAGTTCTTCTGAATTAAATCTTGATACTAGCGACCAGCGTTCTATTTCTAAAGGAACTGAATGTAATAGTTTCAAAGAGAAATTTGATTTAATTGAAATTTTAAGAGAAAGTAATTATATGCCAGATATAATCAGAGATTTAGACCTTCCTTTCGAGACAAGGAAAGAACTTGAAGAATATTTATTAGAAACTGAAAAGGTCAATAGAACTAAAGAAGAACTGTCTATTTATACAAAAGAAGATTTACTCTTCTTTTCTAAATGGTTTTTTGCTAAGAAACTTGCTAATAAAAGAGAAATATGTGGTTATATCAAAGAACTATTTGAGAAAGAAAATAGAATATATTATGTATAAATCTTTAAAGCATTTTTAAAGACTTTGTCTTAAATTATATAGAAAAATTTTTAAGACTTTATCTTAAAAATTTGAAATTTAATATCATTATGTTTTTAAAAACATAATGATTAATATTTTGAGTTTATTTAGTTGGACAACTTGGTTTCTAATAACCATAATCGTTATATTAGTCTTTTGGATTTTTTACGGCGGTAGACAAGAATATGAATTTGTAGGAGTCAAACCCCTTTCAACTAAATCTCTTTTTGAAAATCTTGGAGCTGTAGAATATAATCCTAAAAAAGATTTAAGAATAAATTACAAATCTAAATTACCTCATAGTAATGGAATTCATATTAAAAAGAAAGAAAATGAAAATAAATCTTGTAAGGGTGAAGATTTAGTAGCTGAAATTCTAGAGAATATTCTTTCTTCTAAAATTAAAAGAAATATAAGACCTTCTTTTTTAAGAAACCCTGAATCTGGTAAAAATTTAGAATTAGACTGTTATAACGAGGAATATGCTATAGCTGTTGAATACAACGGAATTCAACATTATAAATTTCCTTCCGCTTTTCATAAGACAGAAAAAGAATTTTATGACCAACTTTATAGAGACAAATTAAAGAAAAAATTATGTGATGAAGCCGGAGTTTATTTAATTTGTGTTCCTTATTGGGTTGACAACTATGGATGTGAAGACGGACATTTAGAAGAAAAGATTCCTGGTAAGAAATATTTATTCATATCTAGAGAGGTAAAATATAAAAGACTTTATGATTATTTATATGAAAAAATTAATGAATATTTTAGAGCTATATTCCCTGATGAATATGAAGATGAAGATGAAGAAAATGAAGATGAAGAAAATGAAGATGAAGAAAATGAAGATGAAGAAAATGAAGATGAAGAAAATGAAGATGAAGATGAAGAAGATGAAGATGAAGAAAATGAAGAAAATGAAGACGAAGAATATTCAGATAATGAAAATGGATTAGAATTCACAAATGATTTTGAAGAAAATATGTCTAATATATACGAAATTTACGAATAATTTTAATTTTTGGTTTTAAAAATTAAAATTATGTTTCTAAGGGGGTAACCTTGCAACTTAAAATTCAAGATTATAATAAATATCAGAGAAAATTTTATGTTAAGAAAATAAAATTTCAAAACTACAATTTCTAGACATAAAAAGATAAGAAATTTCAGAGATAGAAATTTCTTGACGGTCATTCTGAAAAATTGGGTTTCAAAAAATAAGTTCTAAAATAAAATCTTAAAATATTAAAAATTCAAAAGTGTGAAAAATAATAAATTACAAACTTTCAAAAACTTTGTTTATGAAAATTAAAATGGATAAAATAATTCTAATTGATGATATAAGTGTTATTATTAAAAATAATAATTTTATTAAGGATAGTGTTCCTAGATTTTTTGCCAAATGTTTGGATGAAAAATATAAATTATGGATTAAAATAGACAATATCGATATTAATGGAATTATTGATTATGAATGTATTCCCTTTTGGTTAAAACAGAATATGGTTTCTATTACTGATTCTATACTAGAAAATCTTAAAAATTTTAAATTTTCCGAAGATTCTTTTATTATTTCTAATAATTCATCTAGTAATCTGGATAAATCTTTTCTTAAAAAATATAAATTAAAAATTTATAAAATATCGGATATTTTTGATTATAATATATATCAACCTTTAGATATTTCTGATATAGTTTTATGTTTTGGTTTTGATTCTAAAGAATTTAAAGAATTTTGTAGTCAATCTAATTTAATGGAATATGGAAAATCTACTAGTAAAAAGTATAACGGAGTAGCATTTTTAATTAAATCTAATAATTTAGAATTAGAGTTTCAAGAAATCAAAAATAATTTTAATGATTTAGTTAAGAAGGGAAAATATCAAATTAAACATAAAGAGTTTGTAATTGGAGCAACTAAAAATGGTAAAGGTTTAGAAGAGCTAAATCTTAATATTATTGGAGGTAAAAAATTATCTTTAGTCCTTGTTTAAAATATAGATTTTAAGATATTTATATCTCGATTTTTAAATGCTATAGCATTTAAAAATTTTAATCATAAGCTTCTGCTAGACAAGCGGGTTCTTCTTTCTGAGAACTTATAATCAAATCTTTTTCAAATTTAGAAATGATATCTAAAATATTGATATATTCTTTATTTTCGAAACCGTAAATCGAATAACTTTCATGACTGATTCTTTTAATAGCTACAAAAAGTTTAGTATAATTGAAATCAGAAGGTCTAAAAGGAATACTGGATAGACATGATCCGGACCTAATCAAAGCAGCGGGAATCTTTTCACAAATTTCGTGTGTAGGATTATGGTTATGTTTTTCTTTAAAATCATTAGTAAAAGCATTTGACGTAAAACACATAACATCGTAATGATAAAATGTATTTACACCGTTAAGATGTATGTCTCCATATTTAATAGTAGGAGTTAGATTTATAAATTCAAACTCGGGATTTATCTTAGGATTTTTCGCATTATTTTGGACAGTCTCGAAAAAGATTTGTACAAACTTTACAACATTTCTACCTTTCTTAGTAAAAAGACCTAAAGACGCGATTCCAAGACTTATGTATAAAAAATACCACATTTTTAAGAATCGTTTTGAATTCTTAAAACAAAAAATATTTAAAAATGTTTAAATATTTTTAAATAATATAATTTAAATCTTCAATACCTTTTTGATTTTGAGGTTTAATTTCCTTATTTAAAGTTTCCAAAGTTTCGAATTTTTGAACTTCTAATTCTGAAGTCTCAAATTCTTGAACATTTAAATCTTTTCCTTCATAAGTTTTTAATTTTCTAACAGAAGCTATTCTCTTAGTTTTTCCACAACAGACATAAACACAAGTTCCTAGAATCCATATTATGACTAAAAATATAGTCATTCCTAATCCAACCCCTAAAGCAATTTCAAGAATATTATGCATTTTTAGATATGAAATAAAATTATCGATAATTTTATTTTCATTGATGTTGATTATTTAATTAAATAATCAACATCAATGAATATTCATTATTTAATTAAAAATTTTTAATTATACTATTATCACAAAGAACTACATAATCTAAAGGTTCAGGTCTATTGAATGGAGGTCTTTTATTGAAATATGTGTAAATGGAACTTAATACAACACCATGAGTTATAACCCATATATTTTTATTTTCATTTTCTATATGGGTTATATGATTTTCAATTCTTGTTTTAAAATGTTTAAAACTTTCACCAAGATAAACTTTAAAATTAAAATGGTATAAAGTTTCGGGGTGTAAATCTGCTACTTGCCTTTCAGGTCCTTTTTTACAAAAACCTAAATATTCTGCTATATCAGTAGAGTATTCTATTTTAGTTTTAAAGTTATATTTTGATTTTAATATATCTGTAAAAATTTCCGCTGTTTGTCTAGTTCTCAAAAATGGTGAAATTATAATTTTATTTGGAGTTCCATATTTCAGAATTAGTTCTGAAATTAAATTATCAACATTATTAAAAGTCATTTTATTTATGACAATTTCAGGGTCGTGTTGATGCTGACCTTCAATTACAGCATATCCATTTTTATATAATTTTTCTATATGTCTAATCCAAATTATGTTCTTATTTTGATTGTTCATTCGTAATTATAAATAATCTGAAAATTGAATCTATTTTAATATAAACTATTCATTTTAAATAGTTTATAAATAATTTAGAATTTTAAATTCAAATTTTAGATTTTAAAATTTGAATTTTTATAAAAGCTTATATTTTATATTTAAAAATGACAACTTATATTGTAATTGGATATGATTCTGAAAAAATTGATATTCAATATGAGAATGTTGATGTTCTAGGAATTGATAAATTTTATCTTGTTGGTAATGAAGATATAGAAGAGACCGAAGTTTTTAAATCTATAAATGATATGAACGCTCTAAGTTTTTATCAAGATTTAAACTTAGAAAATAATGATAAGAAAGTTGTTTTTATCGATTGTCGTCATGACGTTAAAACCTATTTTGATACTATGTATTTTCTAAACACTGGTAAATTTGAAAATCGTTCATATTACGTTTTTAATACTGGTAAAAATAAGAAGATTTTAAATATTAAAGATTTTCCATTTTCTGAGAATTATAATCCTTGGAACGGAGATGCTCTTCCTATGTCTATTTCTAAAGAAGAAAAAGAAGTTATTATGGAGATGTATTATCAGGCAGTTTTAATTATTAAAAGTTATCTAAAAGCGGAGTTTCATCTTAAGAAAATTTCTAGCTTCCCTGAAGGTTGGATGATGAATACATCTACTCCAATTCTTCAACATTTAATTAATTATTATGAACTAAAACCGAGTGCTAAGGATGTCTCTTTATGTATAGAGTTTAATCATAATAGTCAATATAGACAGATTATGACTAAGACTTTAATTCATATTACTAGTAATTTTCTTATTAAAAATAAATTTGTAAATTACCTACCGGAAGGTAAAGATGAGGATTTTTGGTTTAAACTTGAAACCTGGAATACCATCGAATTTTAAAATTTTTAACATATTAATATGTTAAAAATTTATCCTTTAATTGATTTCATATCTTCAAGCCATAAAATTTTAGGGTATTTTGTGCGAATTTCCTGAAATTTTTCAAGAGTATAATTTCCATTATATTTTTTAGCGGAGATTTTTTTAGGATTATAATAAATTCCTAAAATATATTTTTTAATATTCTTAGTATTAGATAATAAAATTTTATTATCAAGCCCTATAATGTTCATTTTTGGATTATAAAACCCCGATTTTTTCTTAATTTCAAACCATTTATTTAAATTATCTTCTGCTGATAATTTTTTATTATATTTAGAAGTACAAATTTTATCGCTTGATTCTTCTTCATCGCTTGATTCTTCTTCATCGCTTGATTCTTCTTCATCGCTTGATTCTTCTTCATCGCTTGATTCTTCTTCATCGCTTGATTCTTCTTCATCGCTTGATTCTTCTTCA